>Ga0307379_10001269_pt1 | contig 40111 bp, 31 predicted proteins | sample UN2MG_FD_202237 | JGI IMG/M metagenome (GOLD analysis project Ga0307379, IMG submission 202237) | Soil microbial communities from Risofladan, Vaasa, Finland - UN-2 | ecosystem: Environmental > Terrestrial > Soil > Coastal area > Acid sulfate soil | place: Finland: Risofladan, Vaasa | collected...
CTTCCTCGTGAAGCTCTTCGACCGCTGGATGGACAGCTCAATGGACATCTCGGTCCGCGACTTCGACGACCTCATGGGCATGTATCAGGGCCAGCCGCCGAATACCTGCATCCTCCAGCCCCGATGTGGCGGGTACTTCCTCGTCGAGCACACGGGCGACGTCTTCCCCTGCGATTTCTTCGTTCTGCCGAGGTGGAAGCTGGGTAATCTGAATGAGACGCCGCTTGGGGAATTGAGACATTCGCCCAAGCTGGCCGAGTTCGGCGAGCAGAAGGCCATGCTCTCGGAGCAGTGCCAGACGTGTTCGTGGCTGACTTTCTGCTATGGCGGCTGCCTGAAGCATCGCCTCGCCCTTGGCGGCCCCGTCACCGAGCCAACGTACTACTGCGAGTCATACCGAAAACTCTACGAGCACAGCAAGACCGTGCTCGATTCACTGCAAAGCGAACAGCAAGAAGACTCATAAGGAAGCCAGGAATCCAGGAGGGTTCGATGAGCAGATATATACTGTTTCTAGCTGTAGCTGTCACCGTCTGCAACCTGGCGCTTGCCGGGACTTCCCTCAAACCCTACTCGCCCTTTGACGAATCTAAGCCCCGAATTCCCAGGGAGATCATGGAAGACAAGCGGCTGGACGTGAAGGTGAATGTCTTCGTCAAGAGTAAGAACTTCCGTGACCTCTTCGCCGAGATCAGCAAGCAGACCGGGGTCAAGTTCACCGCCGACCGTAAGATCGCCGCCGAGCGAGCCATCATCTACTTCCATGCCCGCCCCCTTCGCGATGTCATGACCGAGGTCTCGGGCCTGTTCGGGTACTACTGGCTTCCCAAGGGCAAGGAGGGAGAATTCACATACGAACTGCGGGAGGATTCGCGCCATGCAGTTCACCGAGATCAGTTAAGAGAGGCAGGCAAGGATGCCTATGAGCAGTTGATTGTCAAGATGGCAAGAGATTGCGCCGAAGGCACCAAGAGCGAGGCAATGAAGAAGATGCTCGAGGATGATCCTGGGAATTATGACTATCTGGCAGGCAGCTACGGCAGACCTATTGCGAGCATATTTGCGCGTCTTGGCAAGGACTTCATGCACAGAGTGCTGAATGGCGAAACGATTCAGTTCTCGTTTGCCGATCTGCCCTCGGAGGTCCAGTCTGCAATGTTGGACTGGAACAGAGCCTATGAGGCAAAGTTGGCAATGCAGGGAGAGCCGACAATCCAGCCTCTGACTGCAGAGGATATATCGAATGCTTCGATCAGATTCGAGAGGGTTTCCTATGGCACGTACAGGATGCCACGGTTGGGTTTTTCAATCAACAGTGGAAATCATAGCCACCTCATCCACTGGCCGCTTGGCCTGAAAGAAGATGATCTCTGGACGCTGACTGGCCATCAGCCTCCGCCGGAGAAGCTGACCGGCGACAAGCTTCCTGATGAGCCGGGGATCACGTTGACTGCAAAGCGGAAGGACCTCCGACTCGGAATGGAAAAGGAAGGCTTGATGCTGCACTTCGGCGATGCGATGCAGGGCATCGCCGAGCAGTCAGGAAGGGACATCATCGCCGATCACTATTTCCAGCAGGTATTCCTGAGGTCTCGAAACAAAGAGCCGCTTGGAAAGCTGGTCAAAGAACTGTGCGAGAAACTCGATTACTCCTGCCAGGTAGACGGCTCAATCTTGAGATTCAGGTTCAACACGTGGTATGGGCAGCCGCTGATGGAGGAACCCCCTGCAAGGCTGTTGGAGGCACTATGGGAGAAGCTTGAAACCATTGGCAGGCCGGATTTCCAGAGCCTCATTTCAATCGTGGGCCTGCCGGGCAATCAGGGGTCCTGGCCGGGTCTCAGGTCTATCCCGGGCATGGACAATGCGCTCAGGAGTCCGGGGAGTTGGAATATTTGGGACTCCTTCGGAAAAGATCTGGAGGCAAAGGCTCAGAATGAAGGACTGCCAGTCTCCCAGCTTAGCAAGGAGCAGCTCGATCAGTTGGCGGCCTGGGTCAAGCTCGTGCCGTGGGTGGAGTCCGATCGGGACCTATCCACGGCGATGATCAGGGCGATCAAGCCCGAGGCGAATGCCGTTGTTACCGGGCCCGGGGAGTCACTCATACCGGCTGGCAGTAAGTGTACTATGCTCGGATGGCTGGGCAGCTCATACCAGTTCGCTCCGCAGACCAAGCCACTCAGCGAGGAGGAGAGAAAGGAAGCCATCGCCCAGCGCAAGGCCGATGCCGAGGCAGACAAGGCCGAGGTGGTCAAGCCATGAGCAGACTCCTGGTTTTGCTAATCGCAGCCATCGCCATCTGCAGCCAAGCCTATGCAGCAAAACCATACTCGCCATTCGATGAGCCGAAGCCCCGGATCCCCAGGGAGATCACCGAAGACGAGCGACTGGACGTGAAGGTGAATGTCTTCGTCAAGAGCAAGAACGTCCGCGATCTCTTCGCCGAGATCACCAAGCAGACCGGGGTGAAGCTCACCGCCTCCCGCAACATCGCCGCTGAACGAGCGATCATCTACTTCCATGCCCGCCCGTTGCGCGATGTCATGACCGAAATCTCGGGCCTGTTCGGGTACTACTGGCTTCCCAAGGGCAAGGAGGGAGAATTCACATACGAACTGCGGGAGGATTCGCGCCATGCTGAGAAACGGCGGCAGATAGACAAGCAGCGGGCCGGCGAACTAAGAGACCTTTTCGCGAAGTTTACTGACGAGGTTATCGAGGATCCATCGGTTTTGGACCGGCTCTTGGAGGCTGAGGCCAAGTCCACAGGGGAGCCGCCCATGACACTGGCCTACAAGGAGGTCCCTGACCTGTTCTCTGCCCTTGGGACGGAGAGGATATCCGATTGGGTGTCGGGGGGTGGCTCCGGTCAACTTCGCTGGGAGGAGTTATCACCTGATACGAAAGAGGGGCTTCTCAGATGGGTGAACACATTTTCGGAATACAGGCGCGAGCTGGCGACAGGGGTCGCCGATCCCGGCAAGGCTCGCGAACATGACTTGCAGGATCTTTCGCAGCGTCGTATGCAGTACATTTCGATGAGCGGCAGCAGCACCTCGATGCCGCATTTCAGGCTATCCATATGGCGGACGGATGGAAGAGGGGCTATAGCATGGTTGTCCTGGCCTCCCTCGCTTGACGAAGATGACCTTCGAAAGGCGATGGGCGCGTTTCCACGCAACGCTTTGCAGGCTGGAAAGCCCCTGCCCGATAAGTGCAAAGTCACGGTAGACAAGCATCGTTTATCGGATTACAAAACGCCATATGTCTTGGTCGGCGACGTGCTGGAGGCAATTCATGAGTACGCTGGTCTGGACGTGATTGGCGATTATTACTTCCAGGACTATGGCTTTACCGAGCCATTTCAAAAGCGGGACCTCACCAGTATTTTGAGCCTTCTATGGGGTCTGGGTAAGTATGCCTGCAGCTTCGATGGGTCGGTGCTGAGGCTGCGATACTATCCCTGGTTTGCACAAGAGCCCATGCGGGAGCCGGCCGCATCCCTGATCGAGAAGTGCTGGGACGAGCTGGCGCAGAAGAAGAAACTCAGCAAGGGAACTGTGACGGAGATTGTCTGGCTGCCTGATGACCAGGTGCAGTGGAAGGGCTTCCAGTTCATCCCATGCGCTGACCAGGTATCCAGGGGCTTCCAGGACCTCCGTCTCTGGGCTGATCTGGGACCAGAAGTGATCTCACGAGCCGAGGAACCGTCCGGACTGCCTGCAGCCGATCTGTCGCCTCTGCAGATGGACAGGCTGATCACTTGGGTCAATTCGAACCTCCCCAAACTGGAACCGGAAGCAATTGCCAAAGGCACGCTGCGCATCGGGAGTGCTGCTGATTCGGGACCTACTGCTCGCAGAGTTGAGTTAGCGCTGCCCGACTGCTCAGCAGCTTTCGAGATGCATCTGGAGCCGTCGTTTGACGAGAAGAAAGTGGATCAAATAGTTGCCCAGCGCAAGGCCGATGCCGAGGCGGACAAAGTGGAATTGGCGCAATAGCAGGGAAATAGGGGTATGGCAACTCCCATACCCCCACACTCCCATACTCCCAAACTTTCTCGACTACTGCTGAGGCGGCGGCTGGCCCGGGTTTATGCCCATCTCAGCCATGACCGCCTTCGCGTCTTCCATAAGTACGGCCTTCTGCTCGTCGGTCATGTACTGCTGTGCCTGCATCTGCATCCTGAGCATGGCGCGCCTGTCTTCCTGTGACATCGAGAACAGCATATCCATGCCCTGTTGGTTCATCCGCTGCATAAACTCAGGGTTTTTCATTACGCTTCTTGCCATATCGCCCATGAGCTTCGGATCCATGTTCTGCATCTGCTGAGCGCCCAGCGCCATTGCCTGCTCCCGCTCCTCCGGGGTCATCGACATGAACAGCTTCAGGGCCTCCTCCTGGAGCTTGCGGTATTTCTCCACCTTCGAGTCCAGCTTCTCCTTGACCTTCTTTGCCTCCTCATCGTTGGTTATGAGGTAGAGCGGCACCATGCCGAGGTGCTTGCGGATGTTCATGGGGATCGAATCAACGACCGGCTTCTGCTTATTATAAACCATGCTCTCAGGATCGAGGGCCTTTTCTACGAGTAATTCGGGGAAAGCCAGCCCTGCCATCAGCCGAAGGTTCGATGCCAGCGACTCCGGGCTCTTCAGCAATGGCGAATCCGCCCTCAGGTAGATCTTGCGCCATGAAAGCTTTACGGGCTTGCAGATCGCCGTCAAAGCGTCCTCCAGGGGCATGTCGGTTACCGACAGGGAAACCTCGATGTCCGCCGTCTTCTCCAGCAATATCCTCGCGCCGGTATCCTTGCAGACCTGCTCCAGGACAGTCGAGACCTCTTCCTTTGTGACGTCAATCGTCACAGTCTGCGGCTTGTCAGCAGCCTGATCGGCCGCGAAAGCACTCACGCACACAACGATCATTAACAGTACGATTGCTCTTTTCATGATAACCTCCGATAAACTAGACTCACGGCAGGGGCGAATGGTTGCGAAAAACTTGCCGCAAACTTGTCATTGCCGAGCCGTATCAGTTAGAATATCCTCGGAGGATGCGGCATGCCACTGGCTAACCTGTACGTTCAGTTCAAGCAAGACCCCGAAGCCGAGAACCTGCTCAAGCAGCTCAAGGATCTCGGCTATTCTGTTGACGGCCTTCGGATCGAGCGAGTCATCCGCCTGGAGGGAAGCGCCGATCCCGAGAAGCTCCTGCCCATGTTCGTCAATCCTCTCTACCAGACCTATTCCTATGCTTCCTCCCTCTCGCCGAATGACGGCCCGATAGTCGAGATCGGCTATCAGCGGGCGGTGACGGATCCCGAGACCCCTTCGATCATGGAAGGCGCTTGGGCGCTCGGTGTCGAAGGGCTGGAGTGGGCACGGCTTGCGAATCGGTATCAGTTCATCGGATCGAGCCCATCGGAGGCAGACAAGATCGCCAAAGAGAACCTTTTCAACCCGATTATCCAAACCAAGATCGAGAGGGAGCATCCCTGGGATTCGCTCCATCCTCATGGCGTGCCCGACCCGGTCCGAAGTGTCAGCCTCGCTTCGCTCTCCGACGAAGAACTTGAAACGCTGAGCAACGACAATTCATGGTACGCGCCTCTCTCGCAGTTAAAAGCGCTCCAGGAGTACGAGCGGAGGATTGGCCGTCCGCTGACCGACGCCGAGATCGAGATCACCGTGCAGTCATGGTCCGATCACTGCTATCACACGACCTGGAGAAGCCTCAAGCTTCTGGAGAAGCTCCAGGCCGCGACCGCGAAGATCAATCACCCGCTGGTCGTCTCGGTCTTCAAGGACAATGCCGGCGGCATGAAGTTTTACGAGGACGAAGTCATTCTAATCAAGGGCGAGACCCACAATTTCCCGTCCGCCATAGCCACTTTCGGTGGGGTCGCCACGAAGCATGGCGGCGTCATCCGCGATGCCATCGGCTTCGGGCGAGGGGGCTATGCCATCGGCGGCTCGACCATCATGGGCACGATGGACCCCCGAATCCCGGCAGACCAAGTCCCCAGCGGCGCGCTCCACCCAAGGATCATCCTCACCGAGTCCATCCGAGGGACGTCCTACTACTGCAATCCCATGGGCATCCCCATGATGCACCCGGTCTACCGCATTCATCCCGGCTTCCCGAAGTGCCTGGCGCTCGGGCACACCATCGGCATCATCCCCGAGAAGTACGCGCTCAAGGAGGAGGTCGTCCCCGGCGATTCGGCCGTCCTATTCGGCGGTCGAACGGGCCGCGACGGAATTCATGGCGCGACCGCGAGTTCGGCTCAAATGACCGACGAATCCATCCACAAGGACTCGACCGCCGTCCAGATAGGCCTGCCGATCATCGAGCGGAAGTTCATGACCGCCGTGCCGTTCCTCCGCGATGCCGGCTGCCTCCGCTCGATCACCGACCTCGGCGCGGGCGGGATTTCGTGCGCGGTGGGGGAGATGGGCTCGAAGACCGGCGTGGAGATTGACCTGGCGAAGGTCCCGCTGAAGGACGCCAGCCTGTCGCCGTGGGAGATTCTGCTCTCGGAGTCGCAGGAGCGCATGCTGGCTGCCATCCCGCAGGAGAAGCTCGATGAGGCGCTGGAAATCATGCGCCGATATGACATCGAGTATGCGGTGATCGGGCGGTTTACCGATTCCCACAAGCTCACGGCTTATCACGGCGAGACCCTGGTCGCCGATCTCGAAATGCCCTTCCTGTGGAAGGCCTGCCCGATTGATCCAATAGAGGTCAAGGAGCCTGTCCGACCCATCCGACCCATCGGTCACCCAGTACCCCAATCCCCCAATCAATGGCTCGACGCCATCGAAAAAGTCCTCTCGCACTACAACTGCTGCGATCAATCCGCCGCCGGGACGAGGTTCGATTCGACGGTCCAGGGGCGGACGGTCATGGGCCCGTACGGCGGCAAGAACGGCCGCATGCGCAACGATGCCTGGATCTCCGCGCCCCTCCGAGGCAAGCCCTATGGCGTCGTGACCACGCTGGCGTTCAACCCGTTCTATGGCGGCATTGATCCTGCGGGCATGGCGAGGCTCTCGGTCATCGAGGCCATCACGAAGGCTGTCGCGGTCGGCGTGAGCATTAAGGATATCACACTTTGTGATAACTTCTACACCCCCAAGATTCGCCCCGAGGTCGCCTGGGACCTGAAGGCGCAGGTCGAGACCATCGCCGAGCTGTCGGAGGTCTTCGGGACGCCTTTCATCTCGGGCAAGGACTCCAGCTCGGGGACGTTCAAGTCGGACACCGGCGAGATCATTGACGTTCCCTACACGCTCGTCGTAGGCACTCTCTGCCGCATGCCCGACGTGACCAAGGCCGTCCGCAAGCAGTTCAGTGGGGTGGGGAATCGGCTGGTTGTCCTCGGCCGCTTCGATCCTGAGAAGCTCGGCGGCTCGGTCTATCTGGATGCATTCGGCGACCAAGGCGGTGAACTCTCCGACTTCGGCCAGGATTGGGCAAAGCAGCTTATGACCATCTACCGCCGCCTCTATGAGATCTATTACTTGGGTAATAATCCGATCAAATCAGCCTCTGCAATCGCGGAGGGTGGAGTGTTTTTCCGGTTGTTTGAGGGCGCCATGGGCTCAGGACTGGGTGTGAGAGTTGATCTATCGGTTGACCGCCCTCCAGGTCGAGAGGACGGCATCCTGTTTGGCGAGGCGGTGGGGGCAATGCTCCTCGAAGTTCATGAGTCAGTACAACCGTCTTCGCTCTTTAGGGGTCTACCATGGTTCCAGATCGGGCGTGTGACCAATTCTCCCGGAATCACAATCTTGGACAATAACAAGAGAATATTCAAAGCTCGGACGGATGACCTTGTCAAAGTCTGGGAGCGCCCATTCGCGGAGGTGGTGAGATGAGCAGTCCTACACGTCCTACTGGTCTTACCCGTCCTACCGTTGCCGTCTTGTACGGCAGCGGCATCAACTGCCACGAGGAAACCGCCTTGTCCCTGGAGCTTGCGGGCCTCGAAGGGAAGGTCGTCAACTTCCGCGACATCATGGAAGGTCGGGATGAGCTTGCCCGCTATCAGGCGCTCGTTGTCCCGGGCGGGTTCGCGTGGGGCGATCACCTCGGCGCGGGGCGCATCTTCGGCGTGCAGCTCGTCGCCCGGCTGGCGGATCAGTTGGAGGCGCTGGTGGATTCCGGCAAGCCCGTGCTGGGCATCTGCAACGGCTTCCAGGTGCTGGTCGAGACCGGCCTGCTCCCCGATCGAACCGTCGGCAAGCGCGGCGCGGCCCTGCTTCAGAATCGCTCGGCGGTCTTCGAGAGTCGGTGGGTCGAGCTGGTAGTCACCGATGCGGACAGCATTTGGACCAGAGGCCTCGAGGGTCGAACCCTCCGCATGCCCGTCGCCCACGGCGAAGGAAGGCTGTTCTGGGAGAACAGCGAGCGTTCAACGTTCAACGCTCAACGTTCAACGTCCAACGCCGGAAGTCCGGACCATCAACCATCAACCATCAACCCTTCTGCTCATCAACCATCAACCATTAACCATTCCGGCTCTGTCGCTCCTCCCTCCTCGCTCCTCCCTCCTCACTCTATAATCAGGCCTGTTCTGTGCTACGCGAAAGACGGGAGGGCAACAGATGAGTACCCGTATTGTCCCAGCGGCGCACCGGGCGGCATCGCCGGCATCCGCGACTCGACCGGCCTCATCTTCGGCCTCATGCCCCATCCCGAGCGCGCCTCCCTCCCCTGGCACGGCTCCTCCGACGGCATGGAGCTTTTCAACAACCTGGCTGCTTACCTGAGGGGTTGAAACACGGAGGCACGGAGAACACGGAGAGGAAGGCGAACCTCCAACATCGAACTTCGAACTTCTCCCGCCTCATGGCGGGATCCCGTCCGTAGGCGGGACAACGTCCAACGCCCAGAGGCAGGATGCACAGGATTGACAGGATCGGCATACGGTAGGGGCGAATGAAAGGATGTCAATCCGTCATTCGCCCTCCGAGTTTTCAATCCGCAATCCGAAATCCGCAATCCGAAATCGGCCTCCTACGCTACCGAAGCCACATTCGTAGATCGAACCGCCTTCCGCTCCAAACCTTCCTCCAATCAGATTTCAGGATGCACTCGCGCGTGAGGAGGACAGGAGGCTATCTCCTTGTTATCGTGCGGTCAACAGGGTTGATGTGAATCATGGGCACATGTTTGGCGACGGCATAAGAAACGATGTCGGCCGTACCGCCTTTTCCCTTCGCAGGGAGTCCGTTCCATACCGCCACCATCAAATCGGCTTGAGCCACAATGTGCTTGCCTGCCGCCATATATGCATCCTGGTCAGTGTCCTGCTGTCGGAGCACCTCCACGGATGCTGCCTTGAGCAGAAGGGCACGGTATGCAGTAACACTCTCGGCATCGAAGGTGCGTTCGTAATCGGGGAATGGGATAGTGGCGTGGATCTCTCCGCCACGAAGAACGATCAGACGGGCAAACAACTGATCTGCTCCGATGGCCAAGGAGGTCAGTCCGATCAAAGGGGTATCCAGTCGGTCTAACTCACCATTGATTGCCGTCTCGACCCAAACCCATGCAGCCGGATTTTCCAAGCGCTGATGGCCGGTTACGCCAACCTTCATCTTCATATTTTCCCGCTGTTGGCCAGATGCCAGTAGAAAACCCCCAATGCCGTAAGCCGGCAGGATTTCGAGTTTATCGCCGCGAAGTATAAATGCTCTTCACCGACAGGGTCAACTAGCCTCGCCGCTCGCAGTTTTTGCAGGTGACCAAAGATCATCTCATGCTCTTCGTGGCGCGGCTCTTCAGTAGGTTCGTATGAAGGGTCAAGGACATAATGATCCTTTGGAGTCTTAAAGTACTGAGGGAGCATGCGCAGTATTTTGGGGTCTACGGCCGGTGTGCAATTGCGCAACGGCACGAGTTTGGCTATGTGGGTCTTGAAGAGCGGCCGCTGGTCCCACCCGCCGAGCGCCTCATCCACGTATGTGTAGATACCGGCGGTCGTCACTTTGCCGCACACGTCCGCAGCCCCCCCACTCAAGGCATCGCAAACAAGAGTGGTAAACAACCCACCGCCGTTCGTTTCCAGGGAAGTCTCGGATTCACGGCAGGCGCTCAGCACAGAAACTCCCTCTCTCAGCATGGCGGTGTCGTTGTCAATGGCAGGCAACTGGCCCATAGCTCCGCTGTGGCAGCAGTCGAGAATGACAATTCGTTCCTTGGCTGGCGAGTTATTAGCCGTCGCCAGCACATGAGCCATGCTCAACCCTTCGTCATACCGGGCCGCGTCCTGTGTGACAAGATAACCGCCGAGATTGTTGACAGTCCCGTGGCCCGAGAAGTAGAAAAGCGCCACGTCCACTGGACGATTGAACAACTCCTCCACTGCCTGCCTCAAGACCGGTCGCGTCACGGTCGTCACGGCGCCAGCCGGGGCTACCAGTGCTCGGCACTCGAAGTTTGGGGAGTTGTCGTGGTTACGGGCGAGGAGCTCCGTGACGCGTTCAGCATCGTTGACGCAACCAGCCAAAGGCGAACTCGGGTAACCATCTATCCCCACGAGCAGCGCTAACTTGGTCAAAGTCGCCTCCTAAAGCGAATCGAGGAAATCCGAGATGTTCTCCCACGTCCAATTGACGACGCGGACTCCGGCAAACTCGGAGGGTAGGGAGGCTGGCTTATTGTTGGCGTCAACGTAGATGCCGCGGACAGGAACGCTCTCCTCCTTGGCGCACGCCACCTCCCACTTCTGCCCGGTGGCGTTAGCGGTATTCTTGCTTGCAAGGGCAATCACACCATCACACCCCTTGATCTTGGTACGGCAGTTCGTCTTCCAAGCACTGTCCCACGGCTGCTTGACGGACATGTCCACAAATTCGAACGGGCTGTTTTCGTTCTTCGCCTGTCCAACAAGGAAATCGCGATACGTCTTGTCTTCAATAGCGAAACTGATGAAAATGCGATTCTTCTTTGCCATTCCTGCTTCCTCCTGATCTTTAGGTTTATGACATCCGGTAGTAGGTGCTTCCACCTATTTCCGTGTCCGAATAATTCTATATCATATGGGCCGTCTTGTCAAGCGATGCGTCACGTGAACCGGTAGCTAGGTCTCGTCTTCCGGCGACTTCTCGGCCCGCAGGTCGCGGATCAGGTGGTCGAGGGCCTTCTTGTAGGATTGAGGGTCGTTCCACTGCCGGAAGTCGCCGACATGCTTCTTGACGACGTCCGCCTTTCGCTCGTGCTCCCACCCGTCGAAGAGATAATCATCTAGGCGGATGGGGAAGAGCACATCGGCTTCCTTCCCTTGACGGCACAAATCATCTTCCTTCTGAAGCGCACGCTCGATCTCTCGAAGTACAGTGGGGGACCTAAGGGAATTCTCGCTGCAAATGACAACTAGCTTGTCGTAGACGCGGATAGCTTCATCGACAGAACGCATGAAGGTCTTGCCCCACTTCCCATCTTCTTTCCACCGCCAGCACCGCACGCCTGCGCCTTGGAGGTCATTGTACAGCCGCTCGCTGAATGAGTCGTCTGCCTCCGTGTACGATATGAAGCAGGTGTAGAACTCTATTGCCGTTCCGATAAGGGATGGTAGCAGTTCAATCAGGCGCTCAGGCACTCCACATCCGCGAAGGAATATCTCCGGTATCTTCCCATTTGATTTGAGCAGGGTATCCACGCCGACGGTGCTTGGACCTAGGTGCCTCACTGTGTCAAGTCTAACGTCCGACAGATCTAGATCTACGAAGATCGTATAGAAGCACAGTGATCCGCTAAGGTTAGCTGAACTCAGGTTGGCCGAGATTATGCGGGTCCCGCTGAGGTTCGCATTGCTCAGGTTGGCCGAGTTCAGTTCTGCCCGGTACAGGTTGGCCACGGTCAGCGTGGCCCCGGTCAGATTGGCACCGACCATGTCAGCCGCGGTCAGATTGGCGTCGCTCAAATCGGCCTCGCTGAGGTCGGCCCTGTCTAGGTCGGCCCCACTCAGGTCGGCCCTGCTCAGTTTGGCCATGCTCAGGTCGGCCCTGTCTAGGTTTGCCCCGCACAGATTTGCCTCTCTCAGGTCCACACCGCTAAGGTTTGTGTCCCTAAGGTCAAATTGTGCCAGTGGATGCTTCTGCCTCCATCTACGGATTGCCTCTGAGCCTTGCGTGACAGTCTTCACGTGCTCCGGGTTGGCCATGGTGGGACTCCTCCTGGCAGGCGTGCGCTTGATTTGACTGCAAGCCTGCCGTCGAGAGTATTCTAGCACATCGGGCAGTGCATGCGTAAGAATAAGGCAATAGGTTGACAATCCATAGCTTTCTGCTTATGCTGTCTGCATACTTTTCTTGAAGGAGCAAACCATGTCCCAATATGCCATTCCCATTCTCATCATCCTGCTTATCATCTCCATCCCTGCCAACGCCAAAGAGGGGCCGTTGCTCGGTCAAAAGGGGGTTTATTCCGTGACCTCCTTCGGGGCGAAGGGGGACGGGAAGACCGACGACACGGCCGCGATCCAGAAGGCCCTCGATGCCGCGGAGAAGGTCGGCGGGGGAATCGTTTTCGCGCCCACGGGCAACTATATGATCAAGACCCACATCAGCATCCCGGCGAACGTCACCCTCCAGGGAGTCTTCACCGCCCCGACCCAGAGCACGCAGTACAAGGGCACGACCCTGCTGGCGGTCGAGGGCAAGGGCAAGGAGGACGGCGAGCCGTTCATCATGCTGCACAGCAACTCGGTCCTGAAGGGCGTGACCGTCTTCTACCCCGAGCAGGTGAAGGGCAAGATCGTTCCTTACCCCTGGTGCATCCGAGGCCAGGGCGACAACTGCACCATCAAGGAGTGCCTGCTGGTGAACCCCTGGATGGCGGTGGACTTCGGCACAAATCCCTGCGGGCGGCACTTCATCCGCGAGCTATACGCCCATCCGCTCCACAAGGGCATCTTCGTGGACCAGTGCTATGACATCGGGCGGATAGAGGACGTCCACCTGTGGCCGTTCTGGTACACCGGCGACGGCATGATGGAGTACCTCCAGAGCCAGGCGACGGCGTTCATCTTCGGGCGCACGGACTGGGAATATGTGAACAACTGCTTCGCCATCTGGTATAAGGTCGGCTTCCAGTTCGGCGACTTCGGCCACGGCCCGGGGAACGTGATCCTGAACACCAGTGGCTCGGACATCTGCCCGACCGCCGTATTGGTGGAGAACACTCAGGGCCACGCGGGCGTCGTGTGGACGAACTGCCAGTTCATGGCGCACATCGAGGTCAAGGAGACGAACACCGGCCCGGTGAAGTTCAATAACTGCGGATTCTGGGGCGTCGGCGGGATGACGACCACTCACGCGACGATCAAGGGCTCGGGGCATGTGTTCTTCAACGAGTGCCATTTCATCACCTGGGACACCAAGAATGACGGCTCACCAGCAATCCTGGCGGATGGGAATGGGCTGACCGTGAGTAGCTGCGACTTCATGGACGCGGGCAAGAAGGACATCGTCCTCGGGCCGAACTCGAAGGCGACCATCATCATGGGCAACCGATTCAGAGGCGGGCAGAAGATCGAGAACAACTCCAAGGGCAAGGTGGAGATGGGGCTGAATGTGGAGGAATAAGCCTCAAGCAGGGAGGCCCGCGGGGAAGTTAACACGGAGGCACGGAGGGGGAGTGTATCGGGGACGGGTCATGGGCTCTCTTCCATGATTGGATAGATTATACGCTCGCCAGGGGTTCTGCCACCAAGTTAGCGAGCACACGGAGGAAAGTCCAGCGCCAAGTGTTTTCTCCCTACACTCCGTGCCTCCGTGGTTAACCCCTCTGCCATGGCTCAAAGTACCCTGCGAACGATGCCATTACGCAGGAGGGGCACGTTGAAGTTGATGAGCAAGCCGACTTTGCAGCCGGTGAGCTTGAGATAAGTCAGTAGCTGAGCTTCGTGTATTCCCTCCAGGCTGTCTACGGTCTTCAACTCGACGATGACCTTCCCCTCGACTATGAAATCAAGCCGGTAACCGCAGTCTACTTCAATGCCCCTGTACCGCACGAGGAGGGGCTTTTCGCGCTCAAACGGTATGCCCGAAAGCTCCAACTCGCGTGCCAGGCACGCCTGGTACGCGGATTCCAGCAACCCTGGGCCCAAGGCTCGGTGCACGTCAATGGCCGCTGCTATGATCCTTTCAGTGATCTCCTCATGATAAAGCTCTGGCATGCTCTTCTTGCCCTTTCCATCCGGCACCACGGAGGCACGGAGAGGGAGTATAGAAAAAGCCCTCCGCATCGAATTCCGGGTCTGTCTCCGTGGACTCCCTATCTGACCACAGCACCCTTGCCATCGCCATGACTACCCAACCAAGGAAGAAATCTGAGACTTCCCCCCATAAACTCCCCCTCCGTGCCTCCGTGTTTAATCCCCATAAAACCATCGTAGGGGCACAGATCGGAATCTCAGGGACCAGCCGGGTTTGCCGGGGATCTGCTCGTAGTAGGTCATGAGCACACTCTTCTTCACGAACAGGATGCTCGTGTAGGCATATCCATGATCCGGCTCGGTCTCGATGTTCTTCACATGCTCCCAGGTCTTACCGTTGTCCTTGGAGATCGCCGCCGTCAAGGGCGTCCGCTTCCCGAAGCCCCCATGCTCCGGTTCATAGTTATTATCCCACACGAGCAGCAGGTCCTTGCTTCCCGGAATCCGCTTGATGGTCGCCGGCGCACTGGGCGACTTGATCGTTGTGGGCACAGGCTGAGACCACGTCATCCCCTTGTTCTTGGAAATGCTCTCGTAGATACAGCCGACTTGCGTGCGGATGATCATCAGGAGATCGCCATTAGCGAGTTCCGCGACCCCCGGCTCCATCGCGCCTCGCTGGGGAGCATGGAGGTCGGGGACTGACCGATGCCAGGTCTTGCCCTGATCATCGGAATAGAGGCAGAAGCACACCAACTCCCAGCCCTGCGCACCGATGTCAGGGGTGTACGAGATCGGGCAGAGAATCCGCCCGGTCGAAAGCTGGACTACCCGGTCGTTGTTCATGATGCTGTAACCGGGCTCGAAGGTCACTTGGTCGGGCGCGGTCCACGTCTTCGCCTCGTCGCTGGAATAGCGCTGGTAGACACGCAGATCATCATCCGCATTCTTCTCCAGGTAGTACATGCCGATCTTGCCTGACTTCAGGCGAAGCAGGCTCACGGACATCACGTTCTGCTTGCCGGTGTTCTCCTGGATCACATAAGGCTTGCTCCAGGTTCGTCCGCCATCCTTCGAGGTCATGGCGGCGATATTCGCAGAGGCCGCATCGCCGGAGCCGCCATAGAACCTCGTCCAGGCAAGGAGCAGCCTCCCGTCCTTAAGCTCCACTATCGAGCCCTCGCTATGGCGCGGAAACTCTTTGTTCGATGTCGCCACGAGAGACGTGAAACCCAAATGAACCGCCATCACACACCCCAAAGCTAGAAGCAGTCTTAGCATCTCACTACTCCAATACTCCATCACTCCACCGCATCCCTTTACGTGCCAGGCGTGATCTGCTAAAATCCCTTGCAGGGAGGGCAACATGGCGAGCGGACTGAAGTTTCTGGCATTCGACCTTGGGGCGGAGAGCGGGCGCGCGGTCCTGGGCGTATTGAACGACGGCAGGCTGACCATGGAGGACGTCCACCGCTTCCCGAACGGCGGCGTATCGGTGGGGGATAGCCTTCACTGGGACGTGCTCCGGCTCTTCGACGAGATGAAGCAGGGCCTCAGGATGGCGGTCCAGACCCACGGCAAGGATATCGCGGGCGCGGGGATTGACACCTGGGGCGTGGATTTCGGCCTCCTCGGGCCGAACGATGTTCTTCTTGAGAACCCTCACTGCTATCGCGATTCGCGGGTTGACGGCATGATGGATAAGGCGTTCAAAGTCGTCCCTCGCTCGGAGATCTACGAGGCGACCGGCATCCAGTTCATGCCCTTCAACACCATCTTCCAGATGCTCGCCCTGGCGCGGAAGAACCGCTGGATGCTGGAGACCGCCCGCACGATGCTCATGATGCCCGACCTGTTCAATTTCTGGTTCACCGGGATCAAGGCCAATGAATTCACCGAGGCCACGACCACCCAATTCTACAATCCTCGAAAAGGGGACTGGGCTCGGTCGCTGCTTGAGAGGCTGGATATCCAGACTCATTTCCTGGCCGAGATCATTCCGGCTGGAACTGTTCTCGGCAAACTGCTTCCCTCTGTGGCGAGTGATATCGGAGCGCCTGAGATCCCGTTCATTGCGCCTGCAACCCATGATACCGGTTCGGCGGTGGCGGCAGTCCCCGCGACCGGGAAGTCGCACGCCTACATCAGCTCGGGGACGTGGAGCTTGATGGGAGTGGAATCGCCCGAGCCGATCATCAATGAGAAGGCGCTCGAATTCAATATCACGAACGAGGGAGGGGTCGCCGGGACGTTCCGCGTGCTGCGGAACATCATGGGTTTGTGGCTCGTTCAGGAGTGCCGGCGAACGTGGGCTTTGGCGGGGAGCCAGCACTCCTACGGCACATTGACCGAGATGGCCGCATCTGCCGAGCCGTTCCGCTCGATCGTTGATCCCGATGACGTTTCATTCCTCAAACCCGGCGATATGCCCTCGCGAATTCGCGAGTTCTGCAAGCGCACCGGTCAGCCCATCCCCGAAAGCGAGGGGCAGGTCATCCGAACCGCCCTCGACAGCCTCGCCCTGAAATACCGCTGGGTGCTGGAGCGGCTGGAGATGCTCGTGGGGCGGCGACTCGACCCCATCCACATCGTCGGGGGAGGCATCCAGAATACGCTGCTGAATCAACTCGCGGCTAACGTCACCGGCAGACCGGTTGTGACCGGGCCGGTGGAGGCGACGGCCATCGGGAATATCCTCGTTCAGGCAATCGGCCTGGGGCACATCGGCTCGATTGAGGAGGGCCGGGAGATCGTCCGCAAGTCCTTCGAGGTCGTGACCTACGAGCCGCAGTCTGACAGTCGGATCGAGGATGCGTATGCCAAGTTCCAGGGGCTACTGGGTTCGTAGCCGGACATACGGTAGGGGCGAAGGACTTGGTTGGGCAATCAAGTCCTTCGCCCCTACGACAGGTTGCCGTCTTGGTTACTTGGTCAGCACGGTGCCTGTGTATTTCGGTTCGAGCTTGGAGACGTCAACCCCCATCTCGGTGAGGATTGTCGGCACGAGATCTCGCTGATCGCCGTTCTTTGCCAGTGACTTCATATCCGCCGCCAGGTAGACGGTCGGAGCATTGCTGTGAGAAGTCTTCCCCTCGTCGAATCCATGATCGGCGGTGACGAAGATCATGGTCTTGTCATAAATGCCCAGGTCCTTCAGCTTCTTGACCGCCAATCCCAGCTCTTTGTCGCAGTCTATGATGGCGTCATTGTACTCCTTGGAGTTTTCACCGTGGCCATGGCCCATATGGTCCGGGTCGCTGAAGTGGAAGAACGCGCAGAATCGGCCCTTGCCGTATTTGTCCAGGTATCCGAGCATCAATGGGCTGGTCACGTCATGAGTGCGCCCCTTCTCGCCATCCCACACATCGAGGGCCTTGACCGTGTTGTAGAACGGCTCGCCATCGGTGTTCTGGATGATCGCCTTGAGGCCCTGGCCAGCGGCTTGCTTCTTCTTGCCTGCCTGGGCGGCCGCGTCAGGATCAACTACTCCAGTCGTTCCATTGTCGGCCTGAGCTGCAGCCTTCTTCTTCTTGTTCGCGGCGGCCGGCTTGGCCTGCAACTGCTCCAGCTTCTTCTTCGCGTTCGCAATTGCCTCGGGGGTGGAAGGAGGGCACGAGCCGACATGATGGGTCTTGCCGGTGACCATCATGGTGGCAATGTTGTCCTTGCCATACGTCTGATCGAGCCTCTCGAAGATGGAGAGTCCGGGGGCGACTGCCTTGAACTTCCCATTGCTCATGACGCCGGTGACATCGGGATCATATCCGGTGAGCATCTGAGTATGCCCGGCCTTGGTGTCCGTATTGTGGCTGGTGACGTCTATGTCCACGATCTTCCCCTCAGCGATCAGCGCCGCCAGATTCGGAAGTTCGTTCCTCGACAGACACTCTTTCACATGCTCTCTCTGAGCCCCATCCCACGAATACAGAATGACATTGCGCTGATTCTTGGGAGTGGACGCGTCGAAGCTCCACGCGGAAACACTGGTCAGGAGCGAAATAAGTAGAACGAAAAGCAGTAACTTCCTCATAAACCATCCTCCTTGTTGATCTGTGTTATTAAGCTAGACGCGAGTACTTTACAATTGTTCAATCATGTTGCCAGGTTGCCCTGCCTTCCGGTATACTAAGCGTCGTGAAGGAAGGATGGGACAAGTCTAGAGAACGGTTCGAGGCCTGGTGGCACGGTGAGGTCATTGACCGCCCGCTGCTTCAGGTCTTCGCGCCGAAGAAGGACGCCCCGTCCGATCCCGCGCCGACTCCCGTTTCACCCAGGCACAGGGTGATGGACGTTGACTACCGCATCCGTGCGCTGGAATGGGATATGGCTCACACCTACTATGCCGGCGATGCATTCCCCTATCTGGATACTCACATAGGCCCGGGAACGCTGTCTCTCTATCTCGGATCGCAGCCCGAGTTCCACGACAACACAGTCTGGTACCACAAGTGCGTTATGGACATTCCATCGGCCAAGCCCCCGGTCTTCGATGAGAGTAATCCTTACTGGCAGGCGAGTCTGCAGATGGCCCACGAGGCCATCGAGCGGCTTAATGGCCGGGCGCTGGTCTCATTCCCCGATTTGATCGAGAACCTGGACACGATCTCCTCCCTGTTCGGCAACCGCGAACTATTGATGGCGCTGGTTGACTACCCTGAGAAGGTCCATGAGTTTCAGCGAGCCATATTGCCCCTGTACATCGAGCATCACCGGCGACTCTACGAGATCATCAAGGATGAGGTCGGCGGCTCGTGCTTCTCGGCGTTTCACATCTATGGAAAGGGGGGGATCGCCAAGCTCCAGTGCGATTTCAGCGCCATGATCTCTCCGGCCATGTTCGAGGAGTTCGTGAGCCCATATCTGGCGGAGCAGTGCCGGCAGCTCGATCATACGGTCTATCACTGGGATGGGCCGTGCGCCCTCCAGCATGAGGGCCCCCTGCTCGCCATCAAGGAATTGCAGGCCATCCAATGGACCCCAGGCGCGGGGAATCCCGGCATCGGCGATAAGGTCTGGTGGCCCATGTATCACCGGGTGCGGGCGGCAGGCAAGTCGCTGATGATGCTTGGAGTCTCTCCCGATGAGGCGAAGGCGCTGGTGGAGGAGTTCGGCCCGCAAGGGCTCGACATTCTGGTCAATGTGAAGTCCGAAGAGGAAGCGGACGATCTCGTGAGGCGGTCTTTCACGTGGCGCAAGAGGAAGTCTTGAAGCTCATGCGCAAAGCTATATGCAGTAAAGTATGGGAGTATGGGAGTTTGGGAGTGTGGGAGTGACCCCCACACCCCCATACTCCTTTGTTTCTAGGTCCAATGAAGAATGCAGACAAGCTCATTTACCGAATCCTCTCCGTCCTCGGCAGCTTCCGGGGGATCGCGGCGCTGGTGGTCGTGTTCCTGCTGGGTGTCATCTACACCCCGAAGTCATTGACTACCGGCTGGCCGATATTCCTTACTCTGCGCACGCAGGGCGATATTCTGTTCGAGTACGCGGAGTACGGCATCCTGGCGACCGGCATGACCCTGGTCATCCTCGCAGGCGGAATTGACCTGTCCGTGGGCTCGGTGCTTGGCTTTGCGGCGACTTTCTTCTCGCTTCTGATGATCGGCTACGGCTGGAGCCCCATTCCGGCGATCCTGATCGCAGTCCTTGCCGGCGGGTTGTTGGGATCTCTGAATGGCTTCATCATCTCGCGGTTCAAGATGCAGCCGTTCGTTGTCACTCTGGCCATGATGGTCGCCGCCCGAGGGGCCGCCAAGTGGATATCCGCAGGTATAAAGGTCCAGCCGGGAGCGCAGGGATGGTACGCTCTCCAGAGCGGCAGCCCCGACTTCTATGCCTGGATGACGACTCGTCTCCCGGGGATCGGGCTTCAGCCGATCACCCTCATGTTCATCATCAATATCATCGCCATGCTGCTGGTCGTGCGGTATACTCGGTTCGGCCGGCACTTATACGCAATCGGCGGCAATGAGGAAGCCGCTCGGTTATCAGGAATCCAAATCTCCTGGTCGAAGGTCGCTGCCTATGCTCTTTGCGGGGCGATGGCGGCATTGGCGGGAATCTCGAACGCGGCCCGCCTGGAGCTCGGCGACCCCGAAGCGGGGTCAACCTACGAGCTGGATGCCATCGCGGCGGTAGTCATTGGCGGCACGAGCCTCATGGGGGGCAGGGGAGGCATGTTCTTCACGCTCATCGGGACTCTCATCATCGGATATATCAACAAGATTCTCAGCATAAACAACGTCGAGGAAGCATTTCGTCTGCTGGCGAAGGGCGGCATCATCGTGGCGGCCGTCCTCATCCAGCAGCGCAGGCCAGAATAAGGAGAGAATAATGGTCAGATACCGCGGTTTCGTAGTAGGATTGGCTATCCTGACGGTATTGCTGTCGGGATGCGGCAGGAAGGAGGTCGTCAAGCGAGGCACTGCCGAGAATCCCTGGATCATCGGCATGTCGCAGTGCAATCTTGGCGAGCCCTGGCGTGTTCAGATGAATAACGATATCAAGGCTGCTGCCGCCAAGCATCCGGAGCTCAAGGTGTTCTACAAAGATGCGCAGAACAAGACTCCGGCCCAGCAGGACCAGGTCCGTGAATTCATAGCCCAGAAAGTTGACCTCATCATCATCAGCCCGAAGGAGGCCCTTCCGCTTACCAAGCCGGTCGCAGAGGCCATGGACGTCGGCATACCGGTGATTGTGCTTGACCGGAAAGTGGACGGCGACAAGTACACCAGTTTCATCGGAGCCGACAACGTGAAGATCGGCCGTGAGGCGGGCAAGTACCTGGTGAAGATCCTTGGCGGCAAAGGCAAGATCGTCGAGCTGAAAGGTCTCATGACGAGCACCCCGGGTCAGGAGCGGCACAACGGCTTCATGGAGGGGATCAAGGGCAGTAAAATCGAGATCATCTTCAGCGCTGATTGTCATTGGCTCGAACCGGATGCTCAGCGGGAGATGAAGTCGGCGCTCAGCCAGTTCCCGCAGATTGATGCGGTCTATGGTCATAACGACCCCAGCGCCCACGGCGCGTATCTCGCCGCAAAGCAGGAGGGCAGGGGTCGCGAGAAGACGATCAAGTTCATCGGGATTGACTCGCTTCCGCATGAGGGTGTGCGCTATGTGAAAGAGGGCATCCTTACGGCGACATTCCAGTACCCGACGGGCGGCAAGGAAGCAATAGATAAGGCGCTCCAGATACTGCGGCGCGACAACGTGACCCTAGGAACGCGCATATTCACAAAGGAAAACGTTGACATGGGCGGTCTGCCGCTCTGAGAGACTTCAGGCTTTAGACTTTAGAACCGGAGGGAGTCATGGCTTACTTACGCCTTCTATCTGTGTTTTTCTGTGTAGTCTGTGTTCTTATCGCTGCACAATCGCACGCAGTGATGAGCTTCGATTTCGAGGACGGCACGCTTCAGGGCTGGACCGTCGTCTCCGGCGATGCCGGCAAGCAGCCGGTGGACAAGGATGACGATCGCTACGGCGGCAACTTCAACAAGCAGGGCAAGTACTTTATCGGCACGTATGAGAACCTCAAAGACGAGGCCGAGGTCGAGTACCGGTCACCCGAGTTCACTCTGACTACCGGCAAGATCAGCCTCCTTGTCGGCGGCGGGAATCATCCGGGCGGGGAGTACATCGCCCTCTGTGGTACCGATGGCACGGAACTCATTCAGAGCACCGGCGCGAACTCGGAATCCATGCGCAGGCAGATCTGGGACGTCTCGCAGTACAAGGGGCAGACCGTCTACCTGAAGATCGTGGACAAGGTCACAGGCGGCTGGGGGCACATCAATGTGGATGATATCCATGAGCTGACCCCCGAAGAAGAGGCCGCCATCGAGGCCGAGCGCAAGGAACGCCAGCTTGCCCGGGATCAATGGCTGGCCGATCTGATGAAGCCATCGGCTCGCAAGGTTTATCGGGGCAAAGAGACCATTGATCTTGCCATGCCGCTTGGAGGAATCGGCGGAGGGAATATCGCTATCTGCGGAGATGGCGCATTCCGCCAGTGGCAGATCTTCAACAAGGTGAACAGCGGCTGCATCGTGCCGGGGCAGTTCTTCGCCGTGTGGGCGAAGCCGGCTGACGGCAAGCCGGTCGCCCGACTCCTCCAGACTCCCTCTATCGAGGGCATGACCGAGATAGCCGACACCGAATTCATCGGCGAATTCCCGATTGCCGAGATCAAGTACAAAGACTCGGCGCTCCCGGTGAACATCAGTATGGAGGCTTTCTCGCCGTTCATCCCCATGAACTCGAAGGACTCGGGGATTCCGGGCATCTTCTGCGTCTTCAAGGTCAAGAACCCCGGCTCGAGCGAAGTCTCCGTTTCTCTGGCTGCCTCTCTCCAAAACGCCGTCAACTACGATGGCCGAAGCCCCATCAACGGTGTGTACAATGATTGCTACGGCGGCAACGTAAACAAGCTCGTGAGGCAGGACGGCATGACGGCGATCGAGATGTCGAATCGCGGCCTGCCTACCGATGAGCACCAGTTCGGCACTATGACCCTGGCAGCTCTGTCGGATGCAAGCTCATTGGCGGCGTGGGATGAGCCGGCTGACCTGTGGGCCGATTTCTCGAAGGACGGGGCATTCACCACCACCTATAATGAGCCCAGTCTGAAGGGCCGAACCTGGAACGGGGCGCTTGCGGCTCCGCTTACCCTGAAGCCGGGGCAGGAGAAGTCGGTCGTGTTCCTGATTACCTGGCACTTCCCGAACTATTATGCGGATTACGACAAGAACCTGGCGCAGTATCGGCTGGGCAGGCAATATAGCAACTGGTTCAAGGACGCGGGGGAAGTCGCCAAATATATGGCTGCGAACTATCCCAGACTCTCGAAGGAGACGCGCCTCTTCCGCGACACTCTCTTCGACAGCAATCTTCCTTACTGGTTCACTCAGCGAATCTCCGCGCCCGCGAGCACCCTGACCAGCCAGGTCTGCCTGTGGATCGAGGACGGGGGCTTCCATGCCTTCGAGGGCGCGGGCTGCTGCCCGATGAACTGCACGCACGTGTGGAACTACGAGCAGACGCTCTCATGCCTCTTCCCCGACCTCGAGCGGAATATGCGGCATACCGACCTGAAGATTCAGCAGGAGCCTTCGGGGGCGATCAGGCATCGGACGGTGCTCCCGGTCACCGCCCCGAGGGGAAACGGCCCGTTCGTTGACGGCCACCTCGGCACCATCCTGAAGAGCTACCGAGAATACCGTCTTTCGGCCGACCGGAAATGGCTCGATGAGATGTGGCCGAACATCAAGTTGGCGATGGATTTCGTCATCCGCGACTGGGATCCGAATGCAGACGGCGTGCTGGTGAATGAGCAGTGGAACACCTACGATGCCGCTATGTATGGGCCCAATACGTTCATCGGAACGCTGTATCTGGCGGCACTGCGGGCGTCCGAGGAAATGGCGAAGATCGAGAATGACCCCGATTCTGCACGCTACCACTCGCTCTTCGAGTCGGGCAGCGGACTCCTCGATAAGGCTCTGTGGAATGGAGAGTACTATATCCACATAGATGCCAGGAATGAGGACACCCCTGAGTGGATCGCTCAGGATTGGCCGAAGGAAAACCCGCCCGCCAATCGCCCCTACGGCACCGGCTGCCATGCCGATCAGCTTCTCGGCCAGTGGTGGGCGAACATACTCGATTTGGGCTACCTCTTGCCGCAGAATAGGGTGGATACGACGCTCGATTCGATCATGAAATATGACTGGCGCTGGGACTTCAAGGACTTCGTTCAGTCGCCACGGGTATTCGCAGGCGACTGGGATATGGGCCTGCTCTGCTGCACCTGGCCCGAGGGCGGTCGCCCCGCCAACCCGATCCTCTATTGTGACGAGGTTTGGACCGGCATCGAGTACGAGGTCGCGGGCCTCTTGATCCGCGAAGGCAAGATTCGGGATGCATCCCAGATCGTGAAAGCCATCGGTGACCGGTACAACGGCATCCCGAGAGCGCCGTTCAAGCGAAATCCATGGGATGAAATCGAGTGCGGCGAGCATTATGCGCGGGCGATGAGCAGTTGGGCAATGCTCCTCGCGGCTCAAGGGGTCTCATACTGCGGGCCGGACGGCTCGATCAGCTTCAACCCGGTCATGCAGCGGGAGAATCACCGCTCATTCTTCAGCACCGCCGAAGGGTGGGGGACATTCACTCAGCAGAGGGCGACAAGGACGCAAGTAGATACGCTCGACCTGAAATATGGGAAGCTGGTGTTGAAGAAGCTGACGTTCACATTGCCCGACGGCATTCAGCCGGGATATGTGCTGGTAGCGATTGGGAGGAAGTCGTTGAAGCTCGACAGCGAGCAGGACGGCTCGGCCCTGACCATCACTCTCAAGGACCCGGTCACCATCCAATCCGCCAAGCTCACGGTGCAGATGGAATGGTAGGGCTCAGGGGCGGAGCCTCACCCTGCTACAACTACAACTGCAGGAGTGACAGCCCCGCCCCAAAACGTTCTAGCGGTTTGGGCAGTTCCCGCCACCGCCTCTGCCCTTGGGTCCCGTGCCGTCACAGACTCCCATGATGCAGATCCTGGTCGCTTGAATCCCGCCGCTGACCGACTTCCCGGTTACCTTAACGGTCTGTCCAACTTGGAGATCCGCGAAAGTTGCGTCCTCGCCGGCCTTCAGGATGATAGTGGAATCGGTGACGAATACCGTCGTGTCCGCCACTACCAGCGTCTTCGCTGCGCCGTCAATTGACGAGATTGTGCCCGTGAACTGGATCACCGCAGCGGCCAACACCGGCAGGGCTATCGCCAAGAGAACAAGGATGCTTAGCCTCTTCACCCTTATCACCTCCTCGCTCGGGTTTATTTATTAGACTCGCCCGATGACGTCTGCATTCCAGGAATTCCTCACTTGGCCGATTTGAAATGCAGGCAGGTTAGCGAGGATGCCGGGAACTTGTAGCTCAGACCGCCTGATTCTCCTCGGGTCTTGCCTAACCTGATCCTCACTGTATCCGGCCGGTCGAAGGAATTGCGAGCCATGTAGTTTCCGGCAAGCGTCTGAGTGGCGATCTCGGGCTCGGCCTTGAAGCCGTCCAACTTGATCTCGGTTGCGAGGGTATCCTTTGGATGACGGTTGGTCACCAGCAGGTTCAACTCCTTGCCGGAGTCGTCCAACAGGGCGACTGCGTCCAGATAAGGCGTATTCTCGACCGCCGGCATATCCGCAAGCTGGTGAACGCTGAACTGCGGCGAGGTCACCTTCACGCGGACCGGCCACTTGCCCGACTGAGTGGAGTAGATCTTCTCCGCAAGGTAGAGCGGGTTGGCGAATACCAATTCCCACTGCTTAAGCAGCCCAGCCCCATGATTCAGCAGCGCCGAATGGGTGATCAGCTCCAGCAACCCATTCAGCCTGATCGCCATGTTCAGCACCCCGGCGTAGAGCAGCGCCTCGGTGAGCGTCTGGTTGGTCGGCAGCTCTTTGTGCTTGGTGAAGATCTGAAGCTCGGTCAGCGCCAGGTGGGGATCCTTAACGCCGCCTCGCGCCATCCGATCGCCCATCTCCCGCAGATATCCCTCGAACCATATCGGCAGGGCCATGTACGACTGGAACACCGATTCCGGCGGAGTGTCGGCAGGAATGGAACTACCCATCAGGCAGTGGATGGAAAGCGAGCGCAGAATGTCCATATCCTCTCGAATCGTCGGCTCATTCCACTCGGGGTACTGTCCGTTGGCGATGAAGAGGATACTCGGATCGCGAGCCTTCATCGCATCGTAAAACTGCCGATAGCGCTTGGCATACTCCTCGGCGGTGCAATGGCCGATCTGCCAGTCGCCGTAAAGCTCGTTGCCGACCTCCCAGTACCTTATGCCATAGGGCTTCGGATGGCCGTTCTTCGCTCGAAGCGCCCCGAACTTGGTTGTCGTGTCCCCGTTGCAGTACTCGACCCAGTCCGCCGCTTCCTCGGGAGTGCCGTTGCCGGCATTGACGCAGATGAGCGCCTCGCAGCCAACCAACTCGCACCAGGCCATCCATTCATCCGTGCCCACATGATTCGGCTCGTCTCCCGCCCAGGCCGGATTCTTCTTCACCGGTCGCTGGTCAATCGGGCCGATACCGTCCTGCCAATGATAGCCGGAGACGAAGTTTCCGCCTGGAAACCTTAACAATGGGAGCTTGGCCTCGCGCATCATCTTGATCACGTCGAGATCGAGCCCTCGCATGGCGTCCGCCGGGAAGAGGAAGCATTGATCGAGGAGGATCGTCCCCGGCTCACGTGCGCCGATGATGAAGACGAGTTCCTGGCCTTTGGAGATGCCTATGGTATTGAGATTGAGCTTGGCATTGTGACGCTTCCACCTACCGGATATGCCGGTCAAGCTTGTACTACCCAGCTCCCTGCCCTGGAGGGTGTGTATGGCTATGTACAAGTCTGAGGGCGAACCTTTAACCCACAGGCTCAGCTCGAACTCATTCGTGCGATGAAGCGGCAGGTGTATGGTCTGCCGGATGCCGACTTCAGGGCTGTCCAGCTTTCTGACCTCGATGCTCTGGGACGTGTCGGAGTTGATCCGGTCGGTCGAGAGGGTATACGTCACGTCGCCCTTGCCATAACTCTCCCAGGTGAATGCCACACCTTCGATCTGAGGGTACGTCGCATGCGGCCTGCCGAAGAAATCTCCAGGCTCAAAGCTGGTATTCCGAAGTATCTGCGCCCACGCGCCGTTATAGACGTTCGCCCCCAGATGCTCGGTAAACTTGCCATAGAGAAGCCGCGAGACCGGCGTCTTAGCCTTCTCAGCAGCGAATATCTCGATCCTCGGTTGGGTCAAGTCGGCGTGCATGTGGTGACCTCCAGGTAAAGTCAGTGTCCAGGTATTGTAACCATTTGGTGCAGAGGCAGGCAAGTTGTCGTCATTGACACCCTACCGGACGGCTGATATACTGCGGCTAAGGGGGATGGTATGCGCTTCACGATCTTGCTGCTCTTGATGACTGCCGGTATCGCTCAAGGAAACCTTTTGGTGAATCCCGATTTCCAGGCAGGGCTCGATCAATGGGAGTTGTATGGGAACGACAAGGCCGGAATTCGCCTCGGCACGGGCAATGATCCCAGCGGCTCTAACTGTGCTATTGTGCCCGTGGGGCATGCGAGCATTTCCCAAACAATGAGCCTCAATCCTCGCTCGATGTATGAGCTGTCGTTCCTCTATCAAAGGAGCGAACCGAGCACGAAGGGTGGGCTGGTCTTCTTCCTGAACAGGACAGGCGGAATCAACGCGAGCGCGGGCGTCATTAGCCTGGAATTTCCTCAGCATCCAGGCGAGGGTTGGGAAGAGTTCCATGAAGCCTTCCGAACGCCTTCAGCCACAACCACGGGCAAGGTGATTCTCAGCGCCCGAGGCTCGGGCGAGATACGGTTTGCCAGGATTGAGCTGAAGGAGGTTTCTGAGGCGGCGAATCTGCTGCCGACCTCCGATTGGAGTCGCCTGGCGAGTATGCGCACCAAGAACTCTCTCTTCTCGGAATTGCTATCCGATAGGCCAGGCGGCTTTACCGTCGTCGAGTGGACGCACAACATGAACAAGGAAAACCTGCCTGCCTCGATGGCGAATCGGTACACGAATGAGCAGTGGAAGCAGGAGCAGATCGCCATGTACCGCGAGGCGGGTGAGGTCGGCCTGCACCACTACAGCCTGCCGTGGCAGGGGGATGTCGCCCCCGAGATGTACGAGCGCTTTGGGATGCAGTTCGACGTGACGTGCGAGTCGAGCGGCGTCACGTCGAACGCCATCAAAGCCGGGGCTGAGTTGCTGAATCCCATAAGAAGCTCGACCACATCTGCGAGGAAGGCGGCTTCGCTGGTAGATCCGATCTACGTGCGCACGGCCGCCGAAGAGATCAAGAAGCATGCGACCCGGTTCGCGGGCAAGCCCTTTGTATTCGCCTATTGCGGCAAGGATGAGCCGAGCATCGGGATTCCAGAGGGGCCGATTGCCGGCTGGCGACCATTTGGCAAGCAGTGTGCAAAGGAGGTCCTCAAGGACTATGGCTTCGGGCGATATGCAATTCCTGCCCCCGGCGACCCCGAGTTCCTCCGAGACGAGGCAAACCGCCCATTCCGCTGGATTGCATTCAATCGCTGGATGGCGGATCGTTACGCCCAATCGAAGAAGGAGATATCAGCGGCTTTGAAATCGGTTGACCCGAGGGCCCGATATATCCCCTGCGACTTTTGGTTCATGAGCGGCTTCCAGCCCTACGACTTCGCGCTCATGGGGAAGTACGGCGACATCGTCGAGTGCGATCCCTATGCCAGCTCTGCGGAGCGCATGCGGGGCAGGGGACTCTACAATCACGGCTTCGGTGCAAAGTTTCTCAGCGACGTCTCAGGCAAGCCGGTCCGGGTGATCGTCCAGGCATTCGACTATGCCGGCTATGAGATGAAGCCCGATGACCTGCTCGAATGGGTCAGCCAGGCGATCCGCTGCGGCGCGAGCCACATCTCCTACTATCAGATGGACAACCCGCGCTTCACCGATCCTGAGCGCTGGAAGATGATGCTCCATCTCTCCAAGACCCTCACGAGCATGAATGCCGTCAGACTGCCGGATGACCCTGAGGTGGCGATCCTCTACTCGGCGGACTCCCATCGGGCCGAGGGTCCGAGTACCAAGGCGAATGAGATCTACACTGCCTATTCGCTGCTGGGCGAGCGTGTGGGCTCCTGGTTCGATTTCGTTGACGATGATTCGCTCGCAAGGGGTGAGAAGAGCCTGGCGAAGTATCGGGCGGTCTATATTCCCCTGGCGACGTATCAGCGCAAAGCGGTCGTCCGGCAGATCGAGAAGTTCGTGAAAGGCGGCGGAACGGTCATCAGTGGGGATCCGACGGTATTCTCCTGGGACATTGACGGGAGTGACGTCTCAAGCGTTCGCGAGCGCATATTCGGGATAAAGGTCACCGGTCAAAAGCCAAGGGATTCCGTGCTCATCCGCAAGTCCGATTGGACGAATGGAGTATCCGGGTCACTGCCGATCTATCGTCCTGTCGGTCGTGACGGTTGGCCCGACGACAACGGGTGCGTGATCGAGAAGGCCCGGCAGGACGTCCAGGTGATCGGCACATTCGCTGATGGCTCGCCGGCGATCACAGTGGTGAAATACGGCAAGGGCCGGGCAGTCTACTTCGCCGCCAACCCCTTCGTCCCGGAATGCCTCTTTGCGGGCGATCGCTGGGACGGCCTCTTCCGAGCATTCCAAACTCATCTGGGGGCAAAGACCGACCGGCCTATCTGGCGGTTCAGACTTCCTCCGCCGGACTGAGCAGATTGAGCAGAATGCGTGCCGCTTTGAGGACCACGTCGTAACAGCATTTCCGATGGTTTTCCGGATTGAACTCCCCCTGCGTGAAGTAGAAGCACGTCGTGCCGCCCAGTTCCTTCAGAAACCGCTGGCGGTACGTGCGCGCAAGTTCCCAGCACCGGCTCTGATCCTCGTCGAGGAAGGTCCTGCCGTATAGATATCCGATCAGCATAACTCCGCCGATGAGCGCTCCGCACACGTCCGCCTCTTCGGCGATGCCCCCGCCGAAGCCGGTCGCAAGCCTCATCATCCGGGGGTCGAACTCCGGGTCGTAATATCGCCCCAGGTGCGTGAATATCACCTCCGAGCAGTGATGCCCGGCCATGAAGTCCTCCTCAATCTGCTTGAGCAGCGATTCTCTCTCAGCCGCTGTCATTTGCATACCTGCCGGCAAGCTTCCGACACAGCACCTGAGATTGCTGTCCCTCTCTCTGCGGAGTTTCGCTCAACCTGCCTGCACGGGATCAGATCGCAGAAGTAGAAGCGGTTGTCTCGCAGGACGACCTCACCCCTTGTGTGCAGGATCGGGCGGCGGAAGATGGGGCCGTCATACACGAAGGAATGGAACTCGCCGTTCTCCCCGCACTGGTCGGCGGTCGGCGGGAGGTCGAGCAGGAACTGCTCATCGAAGGCTCGGCCTGCGAATGAGCCGTCAATTGCCTGGGAGTCCGCGCACGTGACTACGGCTTTGAACCCGAGGTTGATGAAGTCGCGTGCGAGCTGTGGGGTTTCTCTGCCCCAGATCGGGTAAATCCCGTGCATCCCGACCTTCGCCAGGTTTTCCTCCCGATACTTCTTCAGGTCCTCGAGGAAGATATCGCCGAATGCCACTGCGGAGACCCCCTGGTCAGAGTAACGAGCCAGTACCTCGCTCATCTTCGCCTCGTAGTCGGCATTGGAGGCGTGGGGGGTGATCAGGACCTTCTCCAGTGGGAGGCCGATGGACTCCGCCTGCTCCTCTAGCAGCGTCCGGCGCACGCCGTGCATGCTGATGCGGTCGTACTCCTCTGTGACCGTCGTGAGGAGGGCCAGGATTTCGATGTCGGGGTTCTTTCGGATTTCGTATAGAGCGAAGGCGCTGTCCTTGCCCCCGCTCCAGGCAAGCAAGACTTTTGGAGTTGTGAGTGCGTCTCCTACGGTAGTAATCCTCCAGACTTACTTGATCTGACCAAGCAAACGCTCGATAAACCGCTTTGCTTCGGCTAGGGACTGTGCGACTTTCTCGGAAGTCAGGCCCGTCGGCGCAGAGAAGGGATATCGCTCGACAAAGTAGTACCCCGTTGCCCTCTGGCAGAGCGTGCGAAATTCGTGAAGTGAGGAGTCGTGGGGGAGCGCATCGTTCAGGAGAACCTCGAGGTCATGGATCCGCCTCAGGGCCCAGCCTTTCGATAGAAGGAAGGCTTTGAGGTACTTTTCCAGGGCTTGCTGAACATAGAAGGCCGCCGCCTCGGCGTCATTATCGGCAAGCATCCGATCTGCTCGATCAAGGTCCTTGTCGGCTATCCGTTTCCAATCCTGGGGGTATCTCGACTCCTCAGGCTGCATAGAGGACCTTCCCCTTTTCCAGAATCTCCATGATGAATTGATCGCCGATCTCGAGACGCTGAGATACCTCCTCGGGTGTCAGAATGAGAGTTTCCAATGGAGTCCTGCGCTTGGGATCAGAGAGAATACGGCGCACGGTTGCCCAGCGATCAATGAACGCCTCCGGGGTATTCTTGATAATCAGCAGATCAATGTCGCTTTCTTCATCGGGCGTGCCATATGCATAAGAGCCGAACAACACAACTCTTTCTGGACGATACTCCCGTGCTAGCTTGTCTACCATGCGCTCGATAACTTGTTTGGCCTGTCGCTTTGTCAATGTGACCCTCCGCCTACATTGTACCACACTGGCTAAGAGGCGTATAACTAATCCTCTTCCAGCCTCTTGTACCACGTCTTGTACAGGATCGCGGAAACGACCAGGACGATGGCGGCGGAGAGGAGCGCCTCATTGAACCGATGAAGCACCAGGAAGATCGGGCACATCCACATTGCGATGATCCACGGCATGCCGAGGATCGCGTTCCCGAGGTCATACTTGAAGGGCGTTCCCCGCTTGATCGGCGCTCCGTCGAGGCTCTCGGGCACGACTCCTTTCCACCAACCTGCAGGTCGGACGTCGAGGTAGAACTTGCGGAGGCATTTCTCGTCGGTCGGCTCAGTCGTGAGCGTCACGATGATTGTAATCGCCAATACCAGAAGCACTATCGCCGGGAACGTGACATACAGCGGCAGGCCGGAGAAGTAGGGGGTGAACGCCTGAATGAGCGAGAGCACCATCCCCGAGACCGCGCCCGCCGCGTATCCCCAGCCGTTCATCCGCCACCAGTACCAGCGCAGGACGTTCGGCATCAGCACTCCCGCGCCGAGCGTCCCCATGATCCAGGTGAACATCTGGTTGATTGACTTCGCCGCGAAGCCGATGGAAATCCCCATGATGATCAGCAGTGCCGACGAGAAGTAGCTGGCATAAATCAGCTTGCGGTCCGTGGCCTTGGGGTTGATGTATTTGTGATAGATGTCCTTCACGATGTAGCTCGCGCCGCCGTTGACCGTCGAGTTGAAGGTCGCCAGGAAGCCGGAGAGCAGAGCGGCAATGGCGAATCCCCTCAATCCCGCCGGGAGCATTTGCTGGATCACCGAGGGCAGGACTTTCTCCGGGTCGCCCGTCCCTGCGAGGCCCACTATGCCCAGGACCGCCAACCCCATCGCCATGGGCCATCGAACCGTGTGGATGATCCCCCACAGCGCGCCGAGCTTGGATGCGTCCCGGGGGTTCTTCGCCGCGAGGAATCGCTGGAAATCGTAAAGCTGCTCCGGGCCTGAGAGCGACAGCAGGAGCCCCTTCATCACCCAAATGATCAGCAGCGCCCCGAAAAGCTTGTACTCGGCTGATGCATAACTAAGGTTCCATTGAGGCATGAGACTTCCCCAACTGGCTGGGACCTTCGCCGCCAAAGCCGCCGATGACACATGCGTGAATCCCAGCCAGGCGATCACTATCGCCCCGATGCTCAGCACAACCGTCTGGAATATCTCCACCATCACGACGCCATGGAAGCCGCCCATGATCACGTAGATCCCTGTGATGCCGATTATCAGGGCCGCGCACACATGCTCGTTGAACGGCAGGTAGACCGAGCCGAACTTCCCCATACCGGTCGCGCCATAGGCGAGGAATGCGGTGATCGTCAGGACGGCGTAGAGGGTATACGCCCCTCGCGCCGCCTCGCCTGCCTTGCCGCTCCCGAAGCGGGTCTCCATCCACTCCGAGCCGGTCATGACCTTCGAGCGCCGAATCCATTTGCCCATGTAGGCCATGTAGAACGCCGGGATGATGAACCCCCAGATCCACTGCACCCACATCCCCTTGAGGCCGATGACGACGAACAGGCTGACGATCCACATCGTGCCGGTGATGTCGAAATACGACGAGCTGCCGGACATCGCCAGCGCCCACCAGGGAAGCGTCCGCTCGCCCAGGAAGTAGCTGCCGATATTCTTCGCCGCCCGCCGCTTCATCCACATTCCGAGCGTGATGACGACAGCAAGGTACGCGAAGATGATGACAATATCAATGGTGCTTAGCTTGACGGCCATGGGCTCCCTCCGTGATGCGTGATGCGTAATCCGGAGGCAGTACCCGGTTACGCATTACTCGTTACTCATTACCATGCCTATTTCCCGTAATAGTGCTGAGCTTCCTGCCTGATCTCACCGCCGAGACTTGACACCTACCGTTCGGCTGGTATAATGGAGATCGCATGTAAGCAGTATGCTGTAATGCCCACGAGCGCCGAATTGGAAAGCAGGAACATGATAGAGCTACGTACGCTGTTGTTGCGTCTTACCTGTCGGCTTATTCGCTTAGACACCTACTATAGGATTATCGGTCTTGCTAGCGGCTTCATAGCAGAACGAGCAAGCTCAGCGTTCCTGTTCTCTGCTGGCCATGCCCTACAGAAGGGGAACTGGTGTTTGGAAACCGATGTATCGTTCCTAGACACCAATGAAACGCTGCTCATTCCTTTGAATGATGTCCTCTGGTTTAAGACGGTTGATCTAACCACTTGGGACGAAGCGAATCTGGAGTTTGCTTTTGCTCGATTTCACACAGACAGGCTGAGGCAGGAAGCCGTAAAGATTAGTGACCGACTGAGGGGACGGCCTATTGAGTTTACGGTGTACCGCGGCCCGCTGGATGAGGAACCTGCATTAGGGGATAAGGAGTATTCGTATGCATCCTGGCACTCCAAGAAGACGATGTCCTATGCCCAGATAGCGCCTTCCAAGCATCGGCTTGATCGGCAGGCTGCCGGCGAGTTTGGCATGAGCTATCAAGGCAGAACAGATGATGGCACACTATATCGTTTTGCGCTGGCCGACACTCACAAAGGTGATGATTATTACAAGGGTGCAAGCGGATCACCGATAGTTGATTGCACTGGCAAGGTAGTGTCACTGTTGATCGGGAAGGATCGATTGTTAGCCGATACATTGACTGGACTGCCGATAAAGGATTATCTGCCGTTGCTCGATGCCGACTTGGACTGCCTGCGCTAAGAAAGGAGCCCGACATGGCTACCCTGCATGATCGCCAGGAAGCCGTCGCCTCGCAAAATGTGCCGATGTGGAACCATTTCGGTCACGACATCAGGGACGCTACACCAGAACAGCTCTCATTCTACCGCTGGTGGCTGAAGGAACTGGAACAAGGAAGAGTTCCCGATATTGGCGGCAACTGTGCGTATGTGGAGATGCTGATCCATAGCAAAGTGGAGGAGTTCGAGCGAACAGGCGATGTTGGTACCTTTCGGGAGCAGTTGCAGGCTCTAGCCAAAGCATTCGGCGGCTGTTCTGAGGCAGACGAAGGCGTCGGTACGTGGTTAAGCAGAAGGCTACAGGCTTTGGCCAAGGCACGGGGCGGCTGCCCCAGCCGACAGCGACATCGAATCTATCTACTCAATCTCGTACGCCAGGCGTTCCTCGTCATTGGGGATTACGACGGGGCCTGGGAGGCTGGCAGAAGCCTGCCACTGCAGCCTGAGGATCTAGCCTATCTGCGCCCTAAGTGTACCTGCAAGTCCATTGACGGCCTGGATATAGTGCGAATACCCTTAGCTGAGGTACAGGGGCTGACTCGATTTGGTGAAGAGCATATCGCAGAAATCGTCGAGGTTGCGACACACTCTCTGTCAGTCTTCGAGGAGGAGCACGGCTGCAACTATATAGAGCATGTGTGCCAATCGGCGAAATGTGAATCGGGCCGGCGCTTGCCGGATTGTCCGAATCTTATCTACGGCCTTCGCGAGAATCCAGAACGCTTTCATTCCATGCGGCAGGGAGAGTCCTATCCAGAGATGCACCCTAATACCACACCGCCCCGTGCTATAGCGGGCCCTTACGTCTCCTACGTGGTGGAGGAAGCGGTAGGAGCCTTCCTTAGAGAATGCGAGAATGCTCTTCGGGAGAAACTTGGGTTACCTCGTATTGGCGAGGGGTGGTTGGCAGAAACCGAGTTGTTCCGAAGGGTATGCGAGGCATTTCCAAACGAGGAGATTGTACAGCATGGGAGGCCTGCGTGGCTTCCAGGGCAGCATCTCGACGTGTACTTCTCAAAGAGAAACATCGCCTGCGAATACCAAGGCGTTCAACATAATGAACCGGTAGATCACTTTGGCGGCATAGAGGGGTACATAGAAGGGAAGAAACGCGACAGTAAGAAGAAGCGGTTGTGTGAGAAACATGGGTGCCAGTTGATCTACGTCTACGAGGGCTATGATCTCTCAGAGGTGGTTCGTCACGTTGAGGATGCGTTTGGGTAGTTGCGGTCGCCTCGCTGCCTCTATCTCGTCTTAGGTGCGGTAAGCATCGCCTGAGCCAGATTGTCGATCCTACGAGAGAAGTTCGCCATCACCTGAATGCGCAGTGTCACCAGGGATGCGTACGCCCAGCGTGGACTTCGGAGTGCCCCGGAAGTCAGCGATCTGAGTTGTTTTGCGCTTCCTCGCTATCCTCGTCTGCGGGCCCTGATTTGATAGGCGTTATGATAAGCACCAGGGGCACGTTGATTGGCAGATCCACCGGCTCCTCAGGAATGAATACCTTCCCATCCCACAACGCTCGAAACCTGACGGTCATGCTAATACCTCACGATGATTATACCACATCAATCTCTGCCATCGACCATTGACCATTAGCCATCAACCATCGCCCGTCACTTGGGCCAGCCCATCTCCTCAGGCGTCTTGAGGCTTATCCCGAACCAACTCTCAACCCCTGCCTTGAAGCCCTCGATCAGTTCGAAGTTTTCGAAGGCGACTCCGCCGGGGATGGGCGCATGGCCGCCGTAATAGGACGCGCGGCCGTTGACTTTCACCCTCAAGTCTTTCTGCGCTGTGCCCGGGTACTTCCGCCAGTATTGGGTCGAGACCTTTCCATGGAAAGGCCACCCGCTGGGCGGCATGGACACGTCGGACAAGTCGGACTCACTCGGACTGATGGCAACGGTCAGCGTGCCATCCTTGCTCCTAAGCATCCGGCTTGCCGGAATCTCATCAGTCCCCACGAACTCATTGCCCTTGTAGTCCGGCCAGAGCTTCCGACTGTCCATGACCTCATCCTTCAGCCACAAGAGCCGAGTGCGGGAGTAGTTGCCCATGGTGGCGGTGATGACGCAGGATTCCATCGGCGCGCTGTCCTTCGCCGCATAGACCTTGAACCCCACCTCATTCGGCCGGTCGGAGCGGAACATGACCTGGACGATAGGCTGAGCGCCATTGTCCAACTTTTCAACGTTAAGATATACAGTGAGGGTCTCGACCTTCTTACCCCCGACCATCAACGTGCCGAGCCTGCCCCTCGATGAATTCCAGGCAGGCAGCGGCGGGGGATCGGGATGGCGAAGGTCCGTGAACCATATTCTCTTGCCGCGAGTGTCATCGAGGGCGCTGTGCTCAATCTCCGAGAGACTTCGCCAGCCATTGACTATCGGCTCGATGGCCATGAAGTTCACCGCGGGGTATTGCTGTTCCGGCAGCACGTAGGGAGCATAAATCCTGACTATGCCGCGCGGCCTGCGGGCCGGCTGGATGCCCAGGCGAATGCCATCCTTGAAGCCATAGATGGGTATGCAATCGCCTGCCGCCGGCCGAATCCAGATGCCATCTGTGGCAGGCGGCAGAAGGTTCTCCGGGATTGGGGTCTCCGCATGAGCCATAGTCGAAAGCATTATGAGCGCCGAAAGCAACCAGCTAACCTTGAAATACCACATGGAAGTTAAGTCAGTATTAGGCCCAAAGCGAGGATTTCCCTTCACGGAATCACAGGGGTCGGTCCCCACTGATAGATGTGGACACCCAACCCGTCAAATGAGGCCGAGAATGCGCCGCCGGTGACGGGGACCGTCGCCCCTCCCTCGAATGGCAGCGTGAGGGAGGATGGAGCAGTGCCGGGGATGGTGAAGTTGGCGGCCTGCGCTCCTCCATCAGCGTTGACGGCGATTATGACCCCGGAGCCGCCGATCTCAATGAGGCGAGTATGGATATTGCCGTTCGAGTTTCCAAGGGCGGGCTCACTGCTGGGCATACAGTAGAACGGCGCAAGCTGCCTTAGCTCGGTGCAAAGCTGCTTGACCTCCGCCCAGGTCTCCGTCAGCGACGGGTAGTAGGAGAACCACATCATCGCTTTTGCTCGGTGGGCCATCGCGAGGTAGACCATGCATCGCTCCTCGGCCCTTGTCGGGATTGATGCGCCATCGCCACCTGAAGTATAACCATAGCACTGAATGAACGGCCAAATCGGATACCCGTCGCCGTGAATCTGATGAATCCGGTCCATATGCACCGCCACATTGGTTATGGGCGCTCGGCGGATAGGGTAGACGTCCGATTCGACGAAGTCTTCACTATAGCGATAGTTCCATAACGCATCCCATAGGAAATGTGCCGTTCCTAGGGGACGGCTCGGATCGGCTGCCCGCAATCTCTCATAATCGGCACGCCGCTGTTGTGCTGGACTCACACTTCCCTCAGGTTCGTCTCGCAGATACCATGCAAGGATCTGAGGATTGTCCTTTGCAGCCAACCACGAATCATAAGTTCCAGGATTAGCCATACATGGGATGACCATTATGCCGTCATCCCGTAACTGCCCAAGATGAGCAGGCGTGATCCCATCCGGAAGCGTGGTGGTGATGGTATTGAATCCCTGGTCGAGTATCACCGGCCTCGTCAGCGAATCCCAATAATACGTGAAGATGCCGACCGGGAAGAAGTAGTGACCTCTCACGATGCAGTTCCCCTGGGAGTCGAACTTCACATATCTCTCTTGCCGCTGGATGACTTGGATATCCTCAGGTTTTCGAGGGCGAATCACCCGAACATTTCGAGTGCTCGATCTTCCCAGCAAGTCGCATGGAATGGCACCCGCGATGCCGGTTACCCTGACCTCGTCGCCATAGTATAGAGGAGCGATGTCGGTCAGAATGGTCGGATCAGTCACGCGCACCCGAAGCCCTCTGGGATGGAAGACTTCATCGGTGTAGGACGCAGCCTCGAACCAGCCGTCGTTCGTCAGGCTGCCATCGTCAACATAGAAATCGTAGATACCGGGCTGGCATGTGTTCGGCTCGGCGACCTTGCCGGTAACAGTGATGAGTATGCCGGTATTGTTCAGCGGGTATCCTCTGTTGTCGGCGGGAATGTAGCTCGTGACGCCGGTATTGCCCCATGCATTCGGCGGCCAGACACCTTTGATGGCCGGCTCATAGCCGGCGTTCAGAAGCTCCATCGGGCCATACCACCCACCGCCGACGTCCGAGCACTTCATGTGAAGCGGCTTGGGAAGCACATTGCCAGTGCTCGTGAGTGTAACCTGGCTAGCAGCGATTTCCCGCTCTCCATTGTGGTCTGAGACTAGGCCCTCGGCGGTCTGGGTGATTCGTCCCACCACATCGACTCTGTCACCCTCGGCGACGCTCGTCCCCGAATAGCGAACTCGAATGCCTGCCGCCCGCTCAGCGCCGGGAGTATCATCCTCGATATAGAAGACATTCCCCGAGGAGCCGGCGACGACTATCTTGTCCAGCAAGCTGACCTTCGTCCCTCGCTCAAGCAGCCTGGCTTGGGCGATGGTCGGTGAAGCGACAGCCGTCTCGGAATCTGAGTAGATGTTGACGTTGTCAATGTATAGGTCGCCGGGATCATCTAGACCCATGAATGAACTGTAGAAGCTGATGCCGATGATTTGGGTGATCGTATAACCGCTCGCAGTAGCGATGAAAGTCACACCGCCGGTCGGGGTGATCTCCGTGAGCGCGCCTCCTTGTGGGCCGATGAAAAGCTTATAAGTCTTGTTGTCCAGATTGGCTTCGACTCTGACGGAATACCAGGTATTCGGCGTGTAAGTACGTCGAAGCGGAGTGACCGTATAGACGGACGTCGTGCTCTGATAGGAAAGGTTGCCGGGATCTGCTCCTGGCGCATAGTCATTGTTCCCTTCGAATAGCAGGGCGGACACCCAATGACCCCCCGAGGTTACCGCATCTTCAGACCAGAGCCTGGTACCGAATGCCGCCGATACTTGCCCCAGCTTTACGTCGAACTGCGCGATTACCCGCCCGCTCGTGACGGCGCTGAACTTCCTATACATCGTGTTGTTCTGCGTGTTGCCGTCAGTGTTGTTATCGTGAAACTGGACCCACCTATTACCCGAGCCGCCGTCCACCACAGTCATGCTGGTTTCAGCGATTGTTTGAGCTCTAGACCAGCCGGTTGGCATGCTCCCGACCGTGTCGGAGTCAAAGTTGTCCACAAGCAGGGAAGTTGCGGCGCATGCGGGCAGCGACAACAGCATGAAGGCGAGAATAAGATGAGTCAGGCGCATAATACCACTAAAATCCATTATAGGTCCTGATCGACAACCGGTCAATACTAGTTTTTCGCTCTTGCCCGATCTCACTACCTGTGTTAGAATCAGACCACCATGAAGCGATCGCTCTTACTGTTGCTCATCTTACTCTCAACGCAGACTCCGGGTTTGACCAAAGACCTGCTTTCCGGCTTTCAAAACCCTCCGAGGGAATACGGCCCCGTGCCGATCTGGTGGTGGAGCGGCGGGAAGATCGAGAAGGACCGCCTCGCCTGGCAGATGGAGCGCATGGTCGAGGGGCATGTCTACAATGCCGTCGTCCTCAACCTGAACCCGTCCTCCGATCAGCCGGCCTACTTCTCGCCCGCATGGTGGGACCTCATGGACTTCACCCTCAAGAAGGCTGAGAAGCTGGGGATGAGGATCTGGTTCTACGATCAGATCGGGTTCGCTCGATCCGGAATTGCCGAACAACTCATGACAGCGAACCCTTCGTTTCGAGCAGAGAAACTGCAATGTCAAACAGCGGATGCATCGGGTGGAGCAGCGGTCGAACTCCGCGTACCGGGGGGTGCGAGGCTGATGTCGGCGGTTGCAGTGCAAGACGAGAAGGCCGTTGATCTTACTGACCAGATTCGGGCCAATGTGTTAACCTGGACCCCGCCTCCCGGGCAGTGGCAGGT
>Ga0307379_10001270_pt1 | contig 40088 bp, 59 predicted proteins | sample UN2MG_FD_202237 | JGI IMG/M metagenome (GOLD analysis project Ga0307379, IMG submission 202237) | Soil microbial communities from Risofladan, Vaasa, Finland - UN-2 | ecosystem: Environmental > Terrestrial > Soil > Coastal area > Acid sulfate soil | place: Finland: Risofladan, Vaasa | collected...
CTTTACCACCGATTAACACATAAATTGACAGAAGAACCTACAGCGCTTATTTATATTATAATATACATTTAATTATTTTTTTCCCTGTAGAGGGTTATTATTTATTTACACTAACTATATAATTATTTATTTATGTATGTGGGTGTAGGGGTAGTGCTTAATGGGTGGGCTTGTGTATATCATTATGGTTCATATAGTATAGTATAGTGTATGTAGTATGGGTATGTAGAGTAAGGGCCATAGGAAATAAAAATATATTTAATCCCTATGGCCCCAGGAGCGTAATACAATGTAAAAGAGTGAGATCTTACAAAGTGAAATATGAGAAGCTCCCCTTTGTAAAACCTATATAAAGAATTAAAAGATTAAGAGATTAAGAGATTAAGAGACTATATAGTGGCCTTGTATATGTATATGTATATGCCAAGCATTATAAACATACTGTCCCCCGCTATTTCATTCATCACTCTCCAAACTCTACATCAAATTTATCTGCCACATGCCGCAATTTATTGCGCCCCTCATCCTGTTTATCCAGCACCTCATCATATAAATCCATATCCAAATATTTAAGTATATTGTTTTGTATAAGTTCTACCAAATTTTGAGGTCTCAGTGCGTCCAACTCCCAACAATCAGTACCATATAAATCTATGTATCCTTTACTTCGAGAGTCCTTTAATTTAACCGGACTGGAGGGCACATTCAATTTTTTAATCTGCGGCATTGTTAATGCCAACCATTTCACCTCTGTGAATTTTAAACCAAAAGTTTTTAACCTGTCTCGTATGTCCCGAGCAATATCTATGCCAGTAGGGTCATGATCTCCCAGGTACAAAATAATAGGGGTAACCCCATCATTCTCGTATTTACTTAGTCTCTGAGAAGATTGCCATAAAGCCGACTGAGACACATTCCCTCTACACGCAAAATATGCACAATTATAGAGATTTGCAGCTTTTCCGATAACCTCCACAAGAGCCTGTTTCTCTACCCAAACCTCCACACGATACCGCTGACCTGCCCATTTGTCCAAGCTATAACTGCTCACAACACTGTTTATGATTTGAGGCATAGATTCCCAAATGAAGGGGGTATCCACGGACCGTGTACGATCTTCTATACTATACCAATCAATAAGCCCGGCTAATCGGGCCTTGCTTATTATTGCCCCCAGATTCTTGTAATTTTTTTCCATATTTTTACTGCCCGTTACCGGATCTATCCAGCTATCAGGAAAGCTGTCTTTAGAAATAAATAGATAATATAATTGTCTCAAAGTCAAATCAAACCCTTCAGCCCTCATTCCATCAATATATTTCTCCGCATTATTAACAATATTTTTTGTCTCTTCTCTAAACCTGTATTCAATATATTTTATTTTCATGTCCTTATCCTCTTGTGTTTTTCCCTCTTATTTTTTTTTTTTTTGGGGTAACTTTCGTCAACCTGCTTCTTTACACTCCCCATTTAATTACTTTTTTTTAATTATATTATCCCCACTGCTCGGCCATTGCATCACTCCTTATCCTTAAAAATAATATCATTCTTATTGACAAATACTATGTTGTTGTAACTAATAAGTACTTTATAAAAGTTTACCCTTTTCCTGTTTTTAAGTTCCGCTGGCTCAAAATCATCATAAAAGGGCGCTGTTCCGGGATTTCCTTTAACATAATCCCCGCTATATTTATAAAATTCTCCTATGATATACCCTTCACTTTTTTGAGAATACCTATTTTTATATGATGGAACTCTTTTATTGCCTCTGTATTTCATTTTTTTTAATATTCGTGTAAAGCTCACTTTTTTGTACTCCTCCATATTACATCACTCCTTTAATTATACTATTATTTTACGGGTTGGCCTCAAAAAAGGCCCGAGCAAATCCTTGACTGCATAAAGATCTCAAATCCGCATCCGTTTTAACACTATCAATAAATGGCTCAAATTCAGGAATACGAAAAACATCATTTTTGTGTAAATATGCCAAAGACGGTTTGAGTCGATTAGGTCGTATATAGAGTTTATCATTCGTTCGCACATCGGACCAGCCAAAAAACAGTTTTTTTGGTATATTGAATTGGCCCCACAAAGCGGTTTTCTTTGTCCAGGGGGAACCATATTCCCAGGGCTGATAAAAAAAAACAGGCTTTCCCAGATAACTTTTAAGCGTCCCGTTGGCTGGGTTTTCCAGTACCCACCAGACCGGACTGCACTCCTGTATTATCCTTTGACAGTGTTTCACCATGGTCAAATCCGCGTCTGCGTTATGGAGTTGAAAACCCTTAAGGGTTGAAAATTCCGTACATACCGGATTAGCAATTATGCCGTGTATTTCCAAATCTGCACTATAATTTTCAACACCTATCTCCTGCCCTATCTGTATAACATTATACGCTTCAGACTTCCGGTAATAAAAAGAATCGCTGCCTATATCCGCACACAAATGCAGTATATTTCTCATTCTATCAACTCCAAAACCCCTGTTAATTTTTCCCTCACCACTTCCAGTCGCTCAGCAGCTATTTTTAATCCCCTTTTATATATAATTTTCTATTTCCCGTTTTATGTATTTTATGGCACTAACCCGCTTACATTCTTTATCAAACAGGCGCGCCTGTTCCTCCATATATATTTCAAATGTGATATCTATATCATCGGAGGCACTTTTCAATTTTCTTTGGAAATATGTACATGCCATAGTGTTGTATTCTTTTACTGTGCCATCCGGATAAGCAATACAGCTTTGCCCGTACGTTGTCTGGTCTCCGGCTGTATGGAAAGAAAAAGGCTTTTTCAGCCTTTGTGCAAGATCTGTAACAATTTCTCTTTTAGTCCTTCGATTGGTCATTTTTTTTTTAATCTCCTCTCTTTTTATTACCATTATAGCAGACTCTTCAAAAAATCAGCCATTTTCTCACCACCGGTTTTTTTGATGAAATCCTCAAGACTGCCGTGAACATCTACGTAATAGCCTAAATGCTCTTCCGCATAATCAGTAAATTTTATTATGTCTAAATGGAAACAATTCGTTGCCACTGATATTAAATTATCACAGAAATAAATTATTTTTACTCCGTATAAGTTGTTAAACTCTTTCACTTTCTGTTGGTCCAAATTTTTCATGAATGTCATTGGGTGTATTCTCCTCCGCAGATTTTTTCAACTCCTCAATTTTGTTGTTTATTCTACTCAGCTCCTTTTCAAGCCGCTCTTTTTCTTCCAAAAGAGTTTTTAAAATACCCTCTTTGGATTCTTTGGCCTTGTTCGCCGCATCGATTGCCTGTATTGCGGTATCATATTCTACAATGCTGATCTCTTTTTCTGTTATTGTTTTTATGACTCCATACCATCGTGTACGCTTTGGATTCCCTCCACAGGAATAGTAATCCGCTCCGAATTCTACCGGGTCATTGATTTCCAGCCCTTCCACGTCGTAATAATACACGCCGTTGGATTTGTCCTGAAAGTTCCTATGCAGACCGCCTGGCTTGTGTGGATCCTTCCTTATTACTGCCATCCAATTTTTGCCTCTGCTGTGCCTCTCAAAACAGGGAACCTCCAGGAGGCTTCCAAGTTCTATTTTAAATTTTTCCTGTTTGCTCATTTGTTTAACCTCTTCCCTCCCTTAAGATCCCGGCCTATTAGGCCGAGTGTAAATGCGAGTCTTTCTTTTATGTCCGGAAACAGCTTTTCCGGCGTATCCAGATCAAACCGTTCAATCATATGCGCCTTAAATCTCAGTACATCTTTTCCATCCTCTAATCCTTCCACAAAAAAACAGTCAAACACATTGTAAGGGCAAAGGTTGAATAGCTCTGCACTCTCTCTTACTTTACGGCCGAGTTCATTATAGAATTTTTCCTGTCTGCTCATTTGTTTAACCTCTTTTAATCTTTAATCTTTAATCTTTAATCTTTAATCCTTAATCCTTATATTTATAATATACAAAACCATACAGAAAAGTCAAGGAAAAAAGATAAAAAAAAGGGAAAAATGATAAAAAAAATAACATGAAAAAGAAAAAATAAAGAAAAAAGCTTGACTTTTCTGTATGGTTTTGTATATTATAAATATATGGATTAAAGATTAAAGATTAAAGATTAAAGATTAAAGATTAAAGATTAAAGATTAAAGATTAAAGATTAAAAAAGGTTAAACAAGGTTAAACAAATGAGCCAGCAGGAAGAATACAAAAAACAAATAGACAAAATGAATGTTATAACGGAGTACATTTCATGAAACTACGAAAAACTGACAATGGTTTTGAGATACTTGATAGTGTTGGAGATTCCTTGATACTTATAACATCAAAAGGAGAAATGTATTCGGCGATGTGGAAAAGATTAACAATAGGGCAAGAAAATTATATATGGAATTGGGTAAGTAAACAGGTGTCTATACCCTTTGAGCTTGAGGTATTGATCCCGTTTGACACTAAAAATCCTTTTGGTATAGGATAGGAGGCAGGATAATGAGTATAAATAGAATGAAACAAGATATTATTAGGGATAAAAAAAAGAGGAAACTTATTTGTGAATTAGCAACTAGGTACTGTAACAAAATAAAAGAACAGGGATCAAAAATATATTATTGGCCGGTAGACTTCTACTGTCAATTTGAAAATAAAAATTTTCGTGAATTATATGCAATAAGAAAAAAGTGGGATACTCTTGAAAAGATACATAAAAAATATAGTTGTACAAGTACAAAAGAAGAATAACAATGGCGCTTGAAAAAGATCTATTAAGAAGCATAAAGGATAACTGCCCGAAACACTGCCGACGATGCAATTTTACTTTTATTTCCTGCAAAAGTAAAACATTCGGGTGTCAAAAAACGCAGGAGAAATGTCCGTCTGATCCCCTGGACTGCCCTGTTATGATGGACCTTCCGGAATTGTGCAGACACTGTGAAACCCTCCTGGCGTGCTGTTTTGACGGCGATGCGGAACTGCCTCCTGATAACGTGTTAAGCAATATATGTCAGGAAGAATTGAAAAAGTATCGGCGAAAATTGGAAATAGAACAGGGAGACGTATAAATGGAATATCCTAAACAATGAGAATTGGCTCGTAACTCCCGTTGCGTGAGTCTCACCTCATGGGCTTCCATATTCTCTTTCTCCGCCCGCTTTTGAGCTGGCTCCCGAAAGTGTTCATACAGGTCAATTGCTCCCCTGGGTATATCAAGAAGGCTTAAAAAGAGTACGCCCCTAATATTGCCCAGAAGTACCCGGTTTCAAGGAATCTTTTAAAAAAGAGCTAAAAAAAATCAATTTTTATCCGAAGGCCGGAAAATTGCGAACTCCCCCTATTTCAAAATAGGGGGAGTGCCCACAAAAAAAAGTACCCATGCTCCACACAAACACTTTTCTCCTTACATTATCAAACAATCCAATACTCGTCAAACCCCTTTTAAGTTATTGAGGCATCCTCCAGTTTATTTATATAGCTTTTGGACTCTTCCCCCGGCAATATATACAAAATCCACAAAATAGTATAATTATTTTAGTGTCTTTTTAATATTAAAAACACTAAAAAACCTTAATTTGTAATTGTAATTGAAAGACCCCCCTTTTTGAAAGTTTACTAAATTAAAAAGAAAGAATAGGTAGTGAGAAATAGAAATATAATTCAGAAGGAGTAGAAACGACCCCCATTTTAATTATAATTACAAATTATGCAAAAATAGAGTCAAATTTTGGGGATATATTGCCTTTAATTGAACACTTCTTTACCGGACGTATACATATCCTGTACAATCTGTTTTATTTTCCCGGAGGCGACACTTGCCGTATACATTTCTTGATTTCTTATGATTACAAACACTTTAGCATCCCCATTTACCCGGATAGCTTTATCGATTGACTGAGCTCCATATCCTCGAAGTATTTTTCCTATACGTTTTGCTGTTACAAACTTACTATGCAGGAATTCTGCGGGCAAGTTTTCCATAATATCCCGAATACAAATAATATCCGGCTCAAATAGACCGGTTTTCAGCTCCAATTCCCCCATAATCCACTGCTCCAAATCTGACTTTGTGTAATCAATAATGTAGTTTTTGGCCCTGGTAGATGCCGGGTTTTCTCCGGGGTGAAAGTTTTCCAGGTTTCGAGCCAGCAGGAATGTCAAGACTCCCCCGGCGTTGTTTGTGCAGTTATTATAAAAATCTGTATAGTATATTTTATCTTTTTGTTTGGCCTCCGATTTTATGACATACCAACGTCTGTCTCCTTTTTCCAGCCGCATGGGCACTTCTTCATTGGAGAATGCCAAAATGTTCATGGTATTTCGTTGGGTATAGGAATCCCGGTACATTTCTCGTATCTCTATTTCATCTTCAGTAATGAAGGGTTTAATGGCGTTGTAAAAATTGGAGTTTCCCTCCTGCTTAAGTTCATTTATCAGGCAAAAACAGGTATGTTTTGCCCACCCGGTGTATTTATCGGACAGATTTTCATTCTGTGGTGCTCGGGCATTGGAGGGACCAAACAATTGCCTGAACAGATGGAACATTATACTCTTTCCAATCCCAAACCCGCCAATAATTAAAATAGCATGCCGGATCTTTACTCCCGGATTCTGTACAGCATACCCCAGCCAGTTTAAAAAATGCTCCCGCTCCTCGGGCTCCATGAGATAATTAAGGTGCTCAATGAACCATTTATGAGGAGATCTATCGGGGGCACACCGGTCATCCCGCCAGATGTTTACACATCTGTTGTTATCTTTAGTTATCAGTATTTTTTCATTTCCCGGTTCATACATAACCTGCTCAGCGTGTTTAATTAGGCCGTGCAGATGGGCATAGGTAGCCGGGTTTGCCACATTCGCGATTTCAGAAAATTCCGCGTTGAATGCCTCTTTGTTCCGCTCTTTCTGAGGCTCTTCATAATTTATAAAAAAATTCCCCCGATAAACATAGAACCAGGAATTTAATTTAGTTTTTACCAGCTCCTGTCGGGCAAGTTCTTTCTCAATTTCTTCTTTTAATTCAGCTCCTTTTTTTCCTTTGGCATATTTGAATGCCAAAGATTTCTTTTTTAGATCTTGGTCATTGTATTCATTTTTGAGGTATTTTCTATTGATTGCCTGAAACTCTGTAAAAATATCCTTTTCAGAAAACGCCAGTCCATTCATGCGCATTGCTATTTTTACAAGTGCTTCATGGGCTCCATTATGGGCCGTGATACCGTCAAACAGCACCTTTTCCCATTTACGAACCCCGGTAAGTATCTTTTTCTTGTCCGCGTGAGCCGTGATAATATCCTTAATATCATAACTGGTATTCCGCAATTTTTTTATGTCATACAGTTGACCCGCTTTAGCCGGTTTTTGATTTGTTGTTCCCGGCAGCCGCATAAGCCGCGCCGGGTTTTTGATTGCCGGGTCTGCCTGATAAACTTTTATAAGCAGTTCTTGTGTCGTTCGCCAGGAGCCCAAATCATCTGTAGGATTTATGAACCAATAGACGTGATGCCCAAGGCCGTCTGCCCGGCTTATAATTGCAGTTGGTTCCAGGGGAAAATATTCCGGCAAAGCACTATCATCAATATCAATAAAAATGGCGTTTACACGCTTAATGTCTTTATCCAAAGTATTAATGCTGCCGGATGTGTTGGGCATATAGAACACACCATACCCGGAATTATTGTGGTAGTCCACAAATTTGGGGTCCAGCGCACCATATAGAGGGGCTGTATTTTTCCCCCTGCCGTCCTCCTTTATGGCCTTAAATGTAATATGCTCACCATTAAAAAGAATATTAAGAAATTGCTTTGTGCTGTATGCCATTATTTTAGTGCTCCTTTAGATTTTTTAGTATTAAGTAAATTTGAGAGTAAACCGGTAATTTTTAGCAGCACCGCTCAGAATTGGTATTTCAAAAAGAGCCGGAATTTATATTTTATCATATTTTATATCCTGCTTAAAATAAATATCAATAGGCCGCCAAGACCCATAATTATAACCAGACAGATAGATATTAAATACCATAGAATTTTTATTTGGTTATCCCGTGTTTTACAATATTTTTGGTAGATCCTGTTTGCTTTTTTAGCCTGTTTTCCGCTCATTCGTTTTGCTCATTTTTTTTTTTTTTTTTTTTTTTTTTTGGACATAGTATATTCTACAAAAACTGAAAGACGGGCAGAGTTACAAAAATGTCTCTCGGTTTTATCTTTATTCCAAAGTATATTATTCATCATTCTTATCAATATTCGGCAACTCCGCCCAATGAGTAATCGGCAGTATTATTTTCGCGGTATAGTTTATATACCACCCCCCTTCCATAGCAGAATCATACATCCGCATTGCTTTCGTGTACCCGGCGTTTTTAAGTTTTACCAAATAATAGGTATTACACTCTGTAGCTGAATTCTGCGTGGGGGGCATTTTGTCTTTTACTGAATATAGGACTATTGAGATTTGTGCTGTCTCTTCTAATATGTCCCAATCCGGCCGGTTTAAAGTTATTAGGAGTTTTTTTATTTTTAGCAGACTATTATATATGTCCCTGATAAGTATATTATTTAATTTATGTATGGACTCATTGTGCCGGGATAAAAAGTTATCCAGTCCCCAATGAGTGTACTTATTTTGTACGCCATAAATAATAGTTACAAATACCCAATCTCCGGATTTTACATCTTTTAGATCTGTTTGATCATATGGATAATTGTTAATATCAATTCCATTCACTTGCTTAATATAATATTTTAAGTTTTTTAGGTGTAATAAAGGCCTTACAAATATTTTTAATTCTTCACTATCATGTTTTTCGTGCAGTACCGGTTCCATTATTTTACTCCCCTTTCAGTTTCTTAATATATTTCAATATACCTATCCGGGTAAAATTGTGCTTTTATTTAAATCCTCGAATTTTTTACCTGGCCCAGGCCCAGGTGGTAGGAAAGTTTCCAGGCTTCAAAGGCCGCAAGTACCTCAACCTCACCGGTGATGTAATGGCTCGGGTGGTTTACCGGATCATTTGATTGGCCGGTTCCCCTTAAACACCCTATGTGGTTTTTGTTTGTTTCATTATTCATTTTATTCATTTTATTCATTTTATTCATTTTATTCATTTTATTCATTTTATTCATTTTATTCATTTTATTCATTTTATTCATTTTATTCATTTTATTCATTTTATTCATTTTATTCATTTTCCTTTATTGTTTTAATTCTTCTATTATGTCACTTTTTCTCCTTTCCCTGGGGCCCGAATTGATGCAATATACAAACCTAAACATTTTATACTGCAAAAATCCCGCTCTGCATTGTACGTAAATCGACTATTACGCGATTCATCTATGATTGTGAAACATTTAATTGTGATGGATTCGTAAGAATCTTTTATTCGCTTTCTGCAATTGTCGCAGTGATATTTGGAGACTATCATAGAGCTCACTCCTCCGGGTCCATTTCTCTTATTATATTTTGTAATGATTTTCTAAGCTCCTTGTCCTCTTTACAAATTATATTATCATAAATGTTTTTGGCATATGCGCTTGTATCCGCAGCCTGTAAAGCAACCTCTTCAGAAAAACCCCCTTTATTTTTTAGCAGCTCTGCCCAAGCTCTTTTTAATAGTGCAATACAGTTGCCATACCCATAAATATCAGCATAGTCTTTAATTGCATTTAATGCGGCTTTTTCGCTTATTTCCATACTATTTACTCTCCTGTTCTATTTTTCCATACTATTTACTCTCCTGTTCCGTTTTTCTATTATATTACCTTTCTTATTTTAGTCTGTTATCCTATAGTTTTTAAACCCTTCACCACCATGTATCTTATTAGTAATTTCAGCTAATTCATCCTCCAACTCATGGCAAGGCATAGTTAGCGCGGCAGCATAATACATTTTTTTTATAGTTTCGCAGGACAATTCTGCATATTTTTTAGCCGCTTCTTCCCTGGTTAAATTTACACCTGATTTTACGCCCATATCCTTTACATCCTTTAGTTATTTCAGTTTTTCTATTATATCGCTTTTTCTCTTTAGCAGTTTTATAATATGGCCGTCTATCCCCCCGGCGAAATAAAAGAATTTTGCGAATACTGTATTTTTCTGTCCTGTTCGGTGCAGCCGCCCTATAACCTGTTCAACCTCTGCCGGAGTGTAGGGTAATTCCAACAGCATTATTACCTGCCCGGCTGTGAGGTTTATACCCTCCCGGAGTGATCCGATAGTAGGGATAAATACGTCAATGAGGCCGTCCTGATAATCTCGAACTTTCCCCATTCGCTCTTTGGCCGGTGTGCCCCCGTTTACCATGACGATAATAGCCGTGTTTTTGAGCTTATTGTTTAGCATATTATACAGCTTTTTCTGTACTTCTCTGTGCCACACGTACACGATAGGTCTATACCCCTGCTCATATGCGTCAATTATGGCCGGGATAATAAGGGGCAGTTTACACAATGCCACAAACTGTCTAAGCCTGGCGAATTCCGAAGCGTGCCCTTTTGACATTTTCTGTACATCTATAATATCGTTTTCTTCTATATTATGCAGTTTTAAAAATACCTCTTCCTGCACAATAAAAGCTTTCAGGTCTTTTCCGGATAACTTAAGTCTTATATGGGTGTCAATCCGCTCCGCATCCGGTTTATAATCCCGAGCAATCAGTACCGGGGCAATCAATTTTTTTAACTCCTTTTCATTTCTGATTCCATGACTTTTTGGGGCCCACCCGGTATGCTCTACATATCCGGAATAGCGATACATGAAGTCCATTTCCTGCATATTGTGTATTGCTTTTGGAGCAATGCGGATTATAATACTGTACAGGTCCATTACCGTATTTATTATGGGCGTTCCTGTTAGACATAGAATCTTTTGTGTCCTGGCCAGCAGGTGTGTATTTTTATTTTTCCGAGTTCCCAGAATCCTTCGACTGCGGTTTGAATTCCAGGTACGGAATGTGTGCGCCTCGTCACACACAATTAAAGAGAAATTTTTTTTAAACAGCTGCTCAAATATTTTATCTACAGTAGCCATATTATACGAACAAATGTAAACAGCCGCTTCACCTAATATCTGTTTCCCCGAATCAATAACACATATATCAGACCTTACATTCCAGAGCTCAAATTCATCCAGCCAGTTGTAGATCAGATAGGCTGGAACTATAAACAGCACCGGGCGGCTGTTTTTGGACTGTGCAAATTTCATTATTGATATAGCCTGCGCTGTTTTTCCCAGGCCCATTTTATCTGCGAGTACTACCCCCTTATGTCGGGTTAACCCCTGTTTTATAAGGGTTACCCCAATCTCCTGTTCCATGCGTAATTTAGCCATTGCTGACCCGGTGCCCTATGTGTTTTCGCACTTTTTCTTTTATCAATGGATCCCGTACCGCAACAAGCAAAAGGGCCCCAAATACTGTACTTTTTAAAATAGTTATTCCGTTTATGCTTCTGGTATCATCAATAAAATTTTTTATTTCTTCCTGTTCTTCTGAAGTGAGTACCGCGTAGACTTTGTATTGATTAGAGTTCAATTTTTCCTCAGTCATAATTTCTCCTTTAAATATAAAAAAAAATCCGCCGGACTGATAATGCCCGGCGAAAGGCGGTTATTCTTCATCAAAAATATCATTTTCATTGACTTTTTCATCCTGGTCAAATTCTTCATCCTCGGGGATGTCCAGTTTCTCAAATGGGTTATTTTCTTCCAGCATACATTCTTTTACTTTCTGAACCCCTACCAGGGTGAATGACACTCCACTTTTTGGTTTGTCCCATAGATACAGTTGAAGGTTGGCATTTATATAATATCCTGCTTGAATCTGCCCGGATATTTTCTCTTTTGGTATGTGTTTATTGTGCTGATCTACAACCACTACCGGGTTGAAATCCTCCCGACGACTGGCTCCAATGACATAATGTCCGGCATAAACGGCAATAGGCTCTTTTTCTTCATCAACTCGCCGTTTGTTCAGTTTATCTCCGTCTTTCAACAGGGCATTATCATTGTACGGGTCTCCAGCATCATTCGCCACTTTGAGCACCTGAGCCATTTTGCCTTTTCCCCAAACTGTATTTTTCTGAACACCAGCAGTATAGAAATCTTTGATCTTTTTAATCTGTTCCTTATCCGTTTTAGGTATTAGGATTTTTATGCTGTATTTGGGATGCTGCCCTTCCTGAAAAGTTTTTGCCTCCGCTAACGTGGGGTAATAGCATTGTACATTGTTAATCGTAATTGCTGCCATAATTGTCTCCTTATTTTAATTTATTATGTATTATATTGTACTGAAAAGTAATACAAAACAGTACAAATATTGTCAACAACTTTTTTGTGTATTTTTTGTTTATTTTTTTCTTTTTTTTCTTGACACTTTTTTCGATAAAGATTATTTTTAGAATATAGATTTTTAGAATATAGATTTTTAGAATATAGATTTTTAGAATATAGATTTTTAGAATATAGATTTTTAGAATATAGATTTTTAGAATATAGATTTTTAGAATATAGATTTATAAAATATAGATTTATAAAATATAGATTTTAAGGATATGGTACTATTTATGAGAATTTTAATTGCCTGTGAATTTTCCGGCGTGGTTCGTGACGCATTTATAAAAAGGGGGCATGATGCAATAAGCTGTGATTTATTGCCTTCGTTAACACCCGGCCCGCATTATCAGGGAGATGTTTTTTGCATAATAGATAAAGGATTTGATATGATGATAGCGCATCCACCATGTACGTATTTATGTACAAGTGGTAATAGATGGATGAAGGACAATCCGGAGAGGGCAATCCGGAGAATGAAGGCCATTAAATTTTTCATGGGTCTTTATGATCAAAAAAATATTCCTCGGATAGCCATAGAAAATCCGGTAGGTATTATGTCTACACATTTTAGGAAACCGGATCAGTATGTGCAACCTTACTTTTTTGGAAAACCGGAGAGTAAAAAAACAGGCTTATGGCTAAAAAACTTACCTTTATTAGAGCCTACAAATATGGTTGAGCCTGTTTATATAATAGGTAAGGATGGTAAAAGATATTCACCGACTCATTACCTTTGTATGTGGAGCAGTAAAAAATTTTACAGTAATTCCAGGGAGAATGTACGGTCTCTAACTCCGATAGAAATGGCTGAAGCAATGGCCGAGCAGTGGTCTGGTTTATAACTCCTTAACTTTAGTTCGGGCCAGGGGAGGAGCACTTTTGGTGTGTAGACAAAAAAGGGAATATTATAGACCTCACAAAAAACCAGTGTTCGTCAAGGGGTCTGGGGCGCTATGAAGTTTAAAGCTGAGAAGTAAAGAACCAAATAAAAGGAGCGTAAGCGATGCGAGAAATAGGGGCAGAAGAACTTAAGGATATTTTAGAAGCACATAAAAAATGGATCTATGATTTGGTTGGGGGGAGACAGGCAGATCTTTCTGGGGCAGATCTTTCTGAGGCAGATCTTTCTAAGGCAAATCTTTCTGAGGCAAATCTTTTTAAGACAAATCTTTCTGAGGCAGATCTTTCTGGGGCAAATCTTTCTGAGGCAAATCTTTCTGAGGCAAATCTTTCTGAGGCAAAGCTTTCTGAGGCGAATCTTTCTGGGGCGAATCTTTTTAAGGCAGATCTTTCTGGGGCAAATCTTTCTGAGGCAAATCTTTCTGAGGCAAATCTTTCTAAGGCAGATCTTTCTGAGGCAGATCTTTCTGAGGCAGATCTTTCTGGGGCGAATCTTTTTAAGGCAGATCTTTCTGGGGCAAATCTTTCTGGGGCAGATCTTTCTGAGGCGAGTCTTTCTGAGGCAGATCTTTCTGAGGCGAATCTTTCTGAGGCAGATCTTTCTGAGGCAAATCTTTCTGAGGCGAATTTTTTTAAGGCAAATCTTTTTAAGGCAAATCTTTCTGAGGCAGATCTTTCTGAGGCAAATCTTTCTGGGGCAAATCTTTCTGAGGCAAAGCTTTCTGAGGCGAATCTTTTTAAGGCAAACCTTTCTAAAGCAAATCTTTCTAAAGCAAATCTTTCTAAAGCAAATCTTTTTAAGGCAAATCTTTCTGAGGCAAATCTTTCTGAGGCAAATCTTTCTAAGGCAAATCTTTCTGAGGCAAATCTTTCTGAGGCAAATCTAGCCTCAATTAAAGCTGACGAAAAATATCTGTCCATAATAGGTACAAAGGGTAAAATTATCGTTTTTGGCACTAGGGTATGGATAGGATGCATTGAAAATACTATTCAAGGATGGCTTGAAAAAGGTGAAGCCATTGCTGAAGAAAATGACTATTCCAAAAAAGAAATAGAAATGTATAGGAAGTATATTTTATATATTTCTGAATATATTAAAACATGAATAGACAGTCAAGTAATGAAATAAAAAGCATATCCATTAAAATATACATATATGGGGTGTAATAATGCTGTACGTAACTGAGTTGAATGAGTACAACAGATTTTTAAAAAGTTTTGGTATTGTGTGTCTGTGGAGTCGGGGTGCAATTCTGCATGAAACTGTATCCGTGACTATAACAGAGTTAGGGGAAATAATAATACACTGTCAAGACGCGAATATCTATAACGCGTTAAGAAAAAGCTTCTCTTTACACCCTAGTGGGGTATCGGGAACAATTTTAATCGGGGAGGTGGAGAAAACCAAATGATTAAAAAGGAAAAATTAAAGGACCGGCATTGCTGTATATATGCGTATTCATTGCCTGCATTCAGGCATGTTAAATATTGCAGTGTACAGCGTAACGGCAAACCCTGCTTTGCGCTGGTAGGTAATGCTGTTTGTGATTTGAACTATACAGAATTTACAAAGGAGAAGAAAAAGTAAATGAAAATAAAAGCAAGTTCCATATTCCGGTACACCAAGTGTGCCGGGTCGTTCTTTTTAGAGCATATGCTGACAGATCAGATAATCAATATTCACTCTCCCGCAGCTGCTCGGGGCTCTATGCTCCATAGTATGGGGGAAACACTACTAAAAGAGTGGGTAGCCGGGAAGAGCACCGCAACCCCGACAAGTCTTTTAAAGGCCCAAGACATGAATCCAAAATCCGGAGAGTTTGATACTTGTAAAAATATTTTAACGGAGTATAAAAAGTATTTTGTCGCGCTGGTAAAAAAGCGCCGTAAAGAGTTCGGGAATGAAGTATGCTGCAGCATTGAAAAAAAGATTAAAAAGAAAATATATGGAATGGATTGTGTATTTATGGCAGATGCGGCGTTAATAACCCCTACCGCTTCCGGACAACATATTGACATAATAGACCTGAAAACCGGTAATTTTGACTACATTGAGAGTGCTCGGGAGCAACTTTTATTCAGTGTGCATTTATTGGTACTCGCAACTTATTCGACAAAGTCAACTGTGCCCATAACTTATATGTGGCATATAGCACAGCCCGGGTACTTTGATTCGTCACGGGCGTTTGTGTCCGAGTTCGGGGAAACATCAGTTGATCAGTCTCGGGGGTGGATACTGGATCTACTGGAAAAACTGAAGGCGGAGAGAAACATTTACTATTTTGGAGACCACTGCAAATTCTGTCCGGTACTTACTTTGTGCCCGCAAAAAAGAGAGTTTGCAGTTTTCACGGAACAGTTCATGAATAAATATATTGACCGGATAACGGAGATAGACGCGGAGCAACTGCAGCATATCTGGATGCAGCGTGAAAGTTTTATAAATTTTCTTGGTGCTGTAGACGCCCATATAAATTTTCTAATGGAGCATGGAGGGGATTTCCCAAAACTGTATAAAAAACCTGTAAGCGGGCACCGGTTTTGGCTGGATAAAGAGCTCGTCAAAAAAAAACTAAAGCACTTGGGAGACAGACTGTTTGAACCACAGAAACTGAAAAGCCCGGCACAGGTGGAAATATTAGCCGGTAAACAGAATATAGAAGGGTTATGGGGCAAACCGACAAATTATAAAATTGCACTCCGAGACGGCAGAGAAGCCGAAGGGATGTTTAAACCTTTAGATGGGGAGAGTAAAAAAAGTGAATAAGATATTTAAATGGCGGGCAAAGCTGCAACTTGGTGATCAAGTAAAGGTATTATTGGCTCACAAAGACCGGGACTATGTGCCCGGCCGGAATATCTATACCGGTAAAATAGGTGCAGTGATTAGGATTATAGGGCGGCGGAGTAATCAGTTAATTACTGTATTTTTCTTATCAGGAGATTATTTTTGGTTTGAACCGGATGAGTTGGAAAAACAAACTACTGTTAAATCAGAACACTCAAAAAAATTAAGAGATACTCTCCTTGACCCAGGTCCGAAGGTATGGCCCCGGGATAGATTCTGTATTTCCGAATCCGGTTGCGGCGGGTGCCCGTCTTGTAAAAATGATGAATGTTCTAAATGTTCCCCCCCTGCCCAATTTGTGGGAATAGCGGGTATTGCCCTACATGTGAAGGGCAAAGAACACAATGAAACAATATAAAATCCATATCGACTTTGAAACCCGGTCCCATTTAGATTTAAAAAAATATGGGGCCTGGGAATATTCTAGGCACCCATCTACCGGCATTATTTGTATGGGGTATAAAACTGAGGCTATGAAAACAGCTGAGATATGGATCCCGGGGCAGAAATCCCCCCTGGTATTCCTTAAACCGAATGTGTTGATAATTGCCCAGAATGCCCTTTTTGAGTATGCTATATACGCAAATATTTGTATAGAAAAACATAAATTCCCAAAACGTGTTCTATCTGTAAAGCATTGGGCCTGTACTCAAAGCATGTCCCTGTCGGTGGGACTCCCGGGAGGGTTAGCAGATTGTGGTAAAGCGCTGAATCTGGACATAACAAAACTGAATACCGGTAAAGCCTTAATTCAAAAATACTGTCTCCCCATAAAAGACAGGGAAACAAAAGAATTGACTTTCCGGGAAATGACTTTGGAGGATAGGGAGGCAATGTATGAATACTGTAGAATGGACGTGGAATCAGCTGCCGCGTGCTATCAAAAAATATATAGACTGCCTAATATAGAACTGGAGCGGGCAATCTATGAGCTGGATCTGTTTCAGAATATTCAAGGGTTGCCTGTTGATATGGACGCTGTAAAATACATAGCCGGGATTATAGATGAAGCCAAAGCCCAGGCAGAAAAAGAGATGGCAGAGCTTGGTGTAAATGTTCGCAGCGTTCCCCAAATGAAAAAGCTATTTGCAGACCAGGGAGAATTGCTCCCCAATCTGCAAATTGAAACTGTAGAGGTCGCCTATAATACTACAAAAAACCCGTTTTTAAAACAAGTGCTTATACTCCGTATGTTCTTGAGTAAAGCATCTGTAAAAAAATATGACGCGCTAATAAATAGAACCGGCCCGGACAACTATATCCGGTATGCGTTAAAATATTTTGGGGCACATACCGGCCGGTGGAGCGGTAAAGGTTTCCAGCCCCACAATATGCCCAGGACAAAAACAACTGTGGATATAATAGAAGCAACTATAAAAACTTTTAGCGCGGATGATTCCCGAGAGACCATAATTGAAAAAGCAAAAATTATGCTGCCGGGAATGATAAAACCGATAAAAGGGTATGTGTTTCTGCTTGGAGACTTTTCCGCAATTGAAGCTATGGCCATAGCCCTGCTGGCCGGAGAAAAGAAACTGATTAAACTTTTCAGGGGTGGGGGTGATCCCTATAAATATATGGGCTCGCTGATTTATAAAATCCCCATTTCTAAAATACAAAAAGAGAGTATCGAGCGGCAGCTCGGAAAACAGGCTGTTTTGGGCTGCGGCTACTCCATGGCGTGGGAACGATTTTTAAACACATGTGCCAAATATGGAATAATCATATCTGAGGAGCTCGCTCAGCATACGGTTAAAACTTACCGGGAGGCATACCCCAAAATAGTATCTTTTTGGTATGCTCTGGAAGCGGCTTTTAAAAAAGCAAGTGCTACAAAAAGCAATAGTCCCATAATACAAGTGGGGGAATATATAAAAATGTGGGGTAAAAACTCCTATGTTGCTGTACAGCTTCCCTCCGGCAGGATTTTATATTATCATCGGGTAAAGGTTACCCGGAATGACATTACCTATCACAGCTTCTCCCGAAAAACCAAAGTACATATTTATGGGGGTATGATGGCTGAGAATATTACTCAAGCGATATGTAGAGATTTGCTGGTTAGCTGTATGCTGGAATGCCATACTCAGAACCTTAATCCCTTTTTACATGTTCACGATGAAATTGTATGCAGTGTAGAAGAGAAAACAGTCGATCGGGACATGGAGAAATTTAAAACTATAATGAACTCTCCCCCTGACTGGTTTAAGGATCTGCCGCTTAAAACGGAAGTGGAAATATGTACCCGGTATCATAAATAAAATACTAAAGAGGTAAAAACTATGGATTTAATGTTGGACTTGGAAACTATGGGTACAGAAATGGACGCTGTAATAGTGCAAATTGGAGCCTGCTATTTTGAGCGCTCTTTCGGGCATATATTAGGGGAGTTCCTTATAAATGTGGATATGAATTCCTGTATTGATTGGGGGCTGTCTATATCACCCAGTACAGTATGGTGGTGGAAAAAGCAGAGTAAAGAAGCTCAAGACGCGTTAAAGACACCTGAACCGGTAAAACTGGAAGACGCTGTAGAGGCCTTCCGCGCTTTTACACAAGAAAATGATAGTGGGCATAACTGCTTTTTGTGGTGCCACCCCAATTTTGACGAGCCCATTTTAAAAAATGCTTTTAATGCCTGCGGTACAAATTTCCCTTTTAAATATTATGCTGTCCGAGACGTACGAACCGCTGTAGACTTGTCCGGAATTGATATAAGTGAAGTTGTTCAGAATGGCACGCATCATAATGCGCTCGATGACTGCAAATATCAGGCTAGGCTGGTTTCGGAGAGTTTCAAAATAATAAATAATAAATAATAAATAATAAATAATAAATAATAAATAATAAATAGAGTCATAAGGAGAGCATATGAAAGAGCGTGATATATTAAATGTTATGATAAAACAGGCAAAAAAGGAAGTCACTAACGGATATTATATACATAAAGATGGTGATACTTACGGAGGGCATAAAAAGCCCTATGATTTTTATATCGTATACGAAGGCCGCCATTTTGCAGTTGAAGTGAAATTGGCAGGGGAGGATTTGACCGATTTTCAAAAAGAGAGTTTAAAGGATGTGGAATTTAAAGGGGGTGGATACTCTTTTACTGCATACATACAAAAAAATAAAGATATTGTTTTCAAAGTCTTTTCCCGTCCCTTAGTTTTATATAATTTAAAATGGATAAACACTGAAAGGGGGTACGCGGATTTAAAGGAATTGCCGTTTAATCTTATGGCAATATACTATTATTAAAAAGGAGAGTTGATAATATGGACATCATAAAATTAAAAGCTGTTTTAGAAATTTTTTTTCTCAATCATGATTCAAAGCGGGGTATACCTGCTCTTGTTGCGGTAAAAGAGCTGCTCACCTTTTTAGAAGAAGAGGGGCTTATTATAGTTGAGAGCGAACCCCTGAATTTTATTATAGAGAACGCAAACACATTACTAAAATAGATTTAATACATTTATTCATCCTTGCATTGGACATAGTCCCGGTAGCGGGGCCCCTCGTAGTCAACCGGGTTTGGTGCTTTTGTAACCGGGTCTAAGCCAAAATACTCTCTACGGCAGCGTTCCCGCTTGCGGGTTTTTTCCTGCTGCTTCAATGAATTTATACATATTGGAATAGCAGACGCAGCCAGTTTTTTCTCTTTATCTTTGTACTCAAAATCCATAATGGTAGCCATAATATTGCATTCATCCGGCCAGCCGGGAATTATCTGAGGTTTGAAAGACTGACACCCCAGGCAAAAAATAATTAAAATCAATCCTGTTATATATTTATTCATATCGCACACTTTCCCCCATAGTTTTTTTATATTGAATGCTAACTCCCGGTTTTATCTCAACTTTACCACCTACATACCCGAAAGAAGTCAGGAGCCATGCGGCAATCAAAAGGATAGTTAAGATCATTAAAATCTCTTTTAAATTGTACCGCAAACTCCCCATAACAATGCGGGGAATAGTGGGCAGACTCATAAGCCATTTATTTTCGCTTATAAGCTCTTTGGTTTTTTTCTTCTTTACCGGCATTACACACCTTTCTTAAAATAAAAAGGTATATCCATATCTTTTAAATATATTTCCGGGTTGCACGGGATACCGTTTGACCAAACTTCAAAGTGCAGGTGCTCCCCGTATTTTTTAGATTCCATATATTCTGTTACCATGGGAAAGCCGATAAATTTATCTTTATGAATAATGGCCTCTTTTATGATGGTATCTGCCGGTTGGATATGGATAAATTTTAATTTTTTTCCGGACACCATCCCCCGAGCCACAATAGTATAGCCCCATTTTTTTTGATATGTGGTGTGTAATATCTGCATACCTTCAGGAGCCACAATGGGAAGCGGTTTGGTAGGATTTTCTGTTAAACGGGTTCGCAGATCTATCCCCAGGTGTGGCAGTCTAAATCCTTTACGTCTCCCGAATCGACTTGTGATTATCTGTTTACTCCTCTTTACAATCATTGCTTTCACTTCCCTTACGGTTTTTTACAGTTATTATATTTTCAATTATGAGTTGTCCCTCAACAAAATCATTATCATTTAAATGCGCGCTGTTTTTATACATTTCTTTGGCAATATCTACAATAGGATAAGCTGATAATTTTTCCATTTCAGCTTTTATAATCTTTAAACAGACTTGTATCTCTATTTTATTATCGCTCATTTTATTATCCTGTTATTTTGATATACCCGACACCTCCGGCACCTCCGGGGCCCCCGGATGAATACCCGCTGACCCCCGTGGACACGCCGCCGCCGCCGCCACCGCCGCCACCGCCATCGGACCCCGCCGAACCGGTACCACCGGGTATTAAGTGGGAAGATGTCCCGGCACCTCCCCCTCCGCCAAGAAAAGAGGCCCCGTCTCCGCCATTGCCCCCAACTGGGACACTGGGGACTGAAAAAGCCAGTCCAGGACTGCCCCCAACCCCTGGTATAGTGAAATCAAATCCGGCAGAAGAGACACCCCCGGAACCCCCGGAACCCCCGGAACCCCCGGAAGTCCCGGGAATTCCCACTGACCCGTTTGCCCCGTTTTGTGCGGATAAATTTGTTGTGCCATCTGAAAAAGTTATATTACCGCCTGGTGTGGTAGAGAGAATAGCGGTCCAGGAGTCTCCAGCCGGTATGAAAATGGTCTTTGTTCCAAATAAACCATTGCCGCCGCCGCCGCCACCGCCACTTCCATTTACCCCTGACGTGGCAGTCCCCCCGGCTCCCCCCGCACCCCCTGAAGCCTGACATTCAATCGTGTAGGTTTTTGATATTGGGGATATCCATGTACCGGAAGCGGTTATGAAATTAACATATCGGGGGGCTAGGTTTGTTATGCTGTTTATGGCTTCTCCGTCCAGTTCAAAAAACGGGGTCAATAAGTTATTTAATGTTACAATAGACCCGGTCGAGTCAAGACACCAATTTAAAACCCGGTATCCGCTCCCATTATATCTGGCATTTGTAAGAGCGTCAAAAGTCCCGGAGTCTGTAGAGATTGTGGGGGTTAAATTTAAAGGTCCGGCACCGTCTAAAGATATAAAATACCGCCCGGGAGTAGACAGGTTAAAAGCCACTGGGGAATTTATGGAATATAATACTCCATTTACATCAACCGGCCCGGATATTTGCAGTGTTGCTATTGCACCTACCGCAGTTATGACCGTGTTATCCATACCACTTCGAGCCGCTACTATGTTTGTATTTTGAGCCTGATATCCTGTGCTCACCGCTGCGGGTGTGGATGTCGGATTATTTATGATTTCAGCTTCATTGGCCATCTGTATGCTCCTTTTATTTTATTTTATTTTATTTTATTTTATTTTATTTTATTTTATTCTCATTATCCATACTACTGACATGTTAATTGGTCGTGTCTCGCTTCCAGTTCTAGGTGCGCCGTTAACTCCATCTGTGAGGGGGTCAAAAACCCCCCAACTGATACCATCTCTATATTCACTCGTTACATCCGTATTCGGCCCCGATAACCACCAATCATATACGCCGCCTCCTGGAAAGTAAACGATAACTTTCATCCGGTGATGATGTCCCTGAAAAGCGTCAGCTTGTTCTGTTCCCGACGTACTCGCACCCCTTAAAAATCTGCCATCCCCGTTTAAATCAGGCAATGTCTGTCCGTTCATAGGGCTTTCCGCGTCCGAAATGACGCTGCCGTCACATTCTAAAAAGCTATCGGGTAAAACAGGGACTCCGGTTAAAGTTTTATGCCATGCAATTATGCTGCCTATAGGGACTGTCCCTGTTACCAGATCCGCTATGGCCTGTACCAGAGCCTTGAAATCCCCCGAACCGTCTCGCCCGGCAAATCGCTCTGTACCATCCAGCGCACTTTTAGAAATTGTTATTTCATCAATTGTTTTTAATGCCATTATTTTGTAACTCCAAAGAAATCGCCGTCCAGTGTTGCAAAATCACCATCGAACGATAAAGTGTCTAATTGCTCTAACCCTTCCATTACTATTACATCCTGTCCCGGGTCCGCTTCTTTTATTACCCAATTTGTGTAATCAGAAAAATCTCTATTATTTATAATTGCTTCATACTGTAATTTGTCCAATAGGTCCACCGCGAAAGTATCTACACCAACACCAACACTCAAAGTTTCTCTTATCTCTCCAAATCGATCAAGCAACCTACCTGCAAAGTCTCCCGCACTCTCCTCAGTTAACAAATCAGTCTCGAAAATCGCTGTATAGGATCGATTAAAAGCTTCGAAAATATCACGTTCTCGGGTATCATCCAAATATATGGTTTCAAAGTTACCGCTATTTTGATTTTTATTGTAGTTTATTTGTGCAGATGAACAGTAGTAATCAGAAGCGTCTTTAAAATTTTTGGAGGGCTCCTGTGTTGTAACCCATCCGGGAATAACGTGCTTCCCGTAAAGTTGTCCCCATTGTCGGATAGTCAATCTACCGTCATTTTTTAGGATTAAAAAAGCAAGATCATTTTTTAATACATCGTTTATCAGATCTTTTGTAGTGCCGCCGGAAAAATAGAATCCTACATTAGCGTCAATTCCCAGGTATAGATTAGTTTCGGCTACATCCCAGATACCCTCTACATAGGGCATGTTTTCGTTATCAGCCAGGGCCTTTATTACTATCTCTCCAATGGAGTGGTCGGGAAATCCGGTAATATCTGCACTTTTTGCTTCTATGACTTTACCGTCTCCGTCTACGCTTGTTACCCGTACAATTTTTGTATTTCCATCGAATGAAAAGGTTAAACTCTGCCCCCCATCTGAATACACCGCACTGACGGCAGTTAAATATCCCGGGTCTAGAAATATATAATCTGCCCATAAAGGAGGATCGGCAGTGTCTTTATCTATTTGTATGGCAGGTACATTATTTAACGGCCCCCATCCAACCGGTATATCTTTATTTACTTCATTATCCGATAGATTAGGATAAGCAGCTTGTTCAAATTTCTTATTGTACCGTCTGTTCATCAGAAAAAATTGATCTATTCCCACTATTTCAACAGTAGAGAAATTAACTATGATATCATAGACAAAGCCGAACCGTATCCGATTACACTCCTCTATGGTTTGGGCATTTTCAGATGTTTTACTTATTTGTATGGGGGTATTAAAATAATTTCTTATATTCAGCCCATCATATTTACTATCGGAATTATCTACGGTTATACTAAAACTGTTATATACGAGTACTCCGGACACCACCTCACTCAGTTTATTGTTTAAAGCCGGCACCTCCATTCTCGGCTCCACTTTAACAATACCATACAGTATATCGGAAGGGTTATTTGGATCTTTAGGGGATGTCCCAAAAGAAGCATTTTCGTTAGTGTAAATAGCGGATAAAGCCCGGTAATACTGCCAGGGGTTTAATGATATATTTATATAAACAATATCATTAGCATCATCTATATAGAACGAATTTTCCAAAAGCTTCAAATTACCGGGAGAAAAAGTCTCGGTTAAAAAGCTGTTTAGCCGTATTTGTATACCTGTTTTGGTGGGGTTATCAAACCAACCCCCCCAAATTATCCAATAATTAGTCGGGTCCGTAACCAGTGGGGCAATAGAAAACACATATATATTATACTGTCTGGAAAATACACTGTCAGCAATAGCTACTCTGGGGTCGAACTCGGTACGCTCAAAAAGCTCCGCTATGTATTTTACTTCTGTTCGTATTGGGTCCATTATTTTTAAAAACTCTCTCTAAAACTAAATTGTATGGAATATAAAAATCTATACGTACTTGATTGAAAAAGCTCAAGCGGCTGATCTGTTCGGGCGTAAAAGTGCAGCATGCCTGCGGGCAGCTTGTGCTGTTCATCTGTAGTATTTATAAAATAAGGAAATCCCCGCATAATCTGCGTATTGTAAGCCGCTAAAATATCATTATACACATCGCTGTCAATTTTATACCGCACATCGGCTTCAAACCGCCGCCCGTAATATCCGCCTTTTCCGGGAATAACCTGCCCGGATAAAGTCTCCCTATTTTCATTTGTAGTATAAAACCCTATTTCTTTAGTTGGGTTGGTGCCCAAAGTTCTGCATATCCCTATACCCACCCGGCCTATAAAAGTGCCGTTATGAGATACATTAAAATTAGTCCCGGAAATCGGAGAATCCAATAAATACAGTCCGTTTTGTTCCGGAGGATTCAATACTATGTCCACTGTCCGAATAACAGCTCCATTGTCAATAATAATTTCCGTAGCGTCCGTATTCCCCAGCCCCAGACAATCCAGGGTTTGGGAAGTTGTAAAAGCAGCGTCAAACTCAATATCCGCTGCATAAATATCTGAAAGTGCCGGAGATTTTACCGCGTCCGGCACTCCACTTGCGAATTGTATTAAGTCATTCAGCAGAATTTTCATGAGGCGAAAACCCCCCGGCCTATATTATTTGTATTGACATTTATCTGTCCGGTGGAGATGCCCCTATTGATAATGCTAAAAAGGGTATTCTCGCCAATTTTAATATTTATACTAGTGGTTTTTTCCTGTCCTTCTCCCCGAGGGGTAACATTAACAACTTCTCCCGGAGAAGCCTTAAATGCTGCTCCATCATTTCTATTTGTGCGAATGTCAGGTACAGTATAATTGGTCAATCCTGTTTGAGCAGATGGGATGGGAGTAGATATAATTCTAGCCTGTGCCGCAAGTCCCGCCGCAACTACAGTCGCAGCAGCAATAAAATTGAATGGGTACGGAACAGTGGCCAGGGCTGAGGTGAATGCCAGAGCCGTATTTATTCCGGCCTGTGCCATTGCCACTGCTTTCATTGCAATAGCCAGCCCCCGGCTTTTTATTCCGGCATTGGCGAACGTTGTCTGTAAATCTGCCAGCATACTGCTCACATTTCCGAGTGCCATCTGTCCGAATTTCAACCGGGAATCCAAAAGTTTTCTATTTTCCGCTTCTATGGCCTGTCTAAGTCCAATTTCTGCCGCCAGTCGCTCTTCCCGGTCCAGATTTTCAATAGACCGTATCCTGGCGAATTGAGATTGTAGAAATTCAATTCGGGCCTCTCCGTCTTTGGCAGTAGCCTCAGCCATTTTTGCAAAATGAGCCTGTGCGGCCTCTATTTCCAATCCTTGTATGCTTTCATTTGAGATAAACATATTGGTGAGCATTTTTTTAAATATTTCCAGTCGGGATTTATCACTGGCTTTTTTCCGGTTGTTTGCCTCTTCAACTGCGATAGCCCCAGCTTTGGCATTGGCGATCTCTTTCGCGTGAATTTTCTGAGAGACAGCAAACCGCTGCCTGTTCGATTCCCGTATGGCAATCATAAATTTTATATGTCTTTTGGAAGCTTCTACTACCAACTGCTGGTTTGCAGCCAGTTTTTTAAACTGTGCCCCAATACCGGGAATATCTCCCAGGGCCTTTACCAGGGAATTTACAGCCCCCAATACTTTAACTTTTATAGTATCCGTAAATTCCAGCATTTTTATGGTGCCGGATAATGCAAAATCCTCCACCTTGAATTTAACCAGGTCCCAATTTTTAACCAGCCAGATAAGAGCCGGTATCAAAACTGTAGTTATGACAACCGCAATAGCGCCGATTGGATTGGCGGCGATTGCTTTTGTAATGCCTTTTATGGCAAAGATAACTTTAGCGGATGCCAAAGAGGCGGCCCCGCCTGCTATGGAGTAAGCGATAAAAGCCCCTGCCAGTGTCAACAAAGCTGTACCAACAGTACTCATCGCATTTTTTAAGTTATTTCCTTCTTTTGCCCATTTTTTAAAGGCAATAACTTGATTGTTGAAAGATGTTAACATGGAATTGGCAACGGGAAGCAGCACCCCTCCAATCAATCCCGCCACATCCTTAAGCAGCCCCCCGGTAAGTTGCTGCTGATTGGCAAAACTTTTTGACGTTTTAGCTGCATCCCCCAAAGAATAATCATAATCCTGCCATGCTTTTACGGTTTGTCCTATTGCATTTTTTGACTGCTTAAGAACTCCTGTTAAAATGGCCTCCTGTTTTTCCAGGTTGTTCATGTCTTTCCAGGTTTTCTTTAAGGATTTTGCGTAAGATCCCTGATTTATAATGTTTACATTTAAACCAACACCCAGACGACGAAGAGCCGTAAATTGACCGGATAGACCGGACTGTATAGCAGCGCTCGCTTCTTCAAATGGGACATTAGAGAAACTGGATAGATCATTTGTCACCCCTACCACCACTTTAGAAAATTTGGCCGCCCCTTCTGTACTATCCCCAAACCCGGATCTAATATCCTGTACAGTAGTCAAAAACTCCTTTGTATCCTCCGCTCCCCGAGCCACTGCCGCAGAATATGTGTCTACCCATTCTTGAGTACTTTTACTTATCCCGGTAAATACAACATCAAATTTATTCTGTAATTCACTTGCCGCGCTCCCGGCCTGTATAAGGGTATTTGTGAACCCAATTACTGCTCGAGCGGAGAAAACAACCAAGCCCGCTCTTAAAACATCACTCATACTTCTGGATTTCTTAGCAGTTTGGTTTATCTCTTTTCCAAGCCGGTCGTAATCCGTAATTAAACGTTTCAGCTCTTTATCCTGCGGGTCCAACCCCGCTTTTATCAGCCGGGTAATCTCCCGCTGTAAACCGGCATATTCAGCTTTTGTGGCCGCCGCCGCTCCCTGAGTGGCCCGTACTGCAAGAGCAACCCGGCGGTTTTTGTCGGAGAATTTGTCTATTTGGGCAGAGGTAAAAGATTTCTGAAAATTTTCAACTGCCTTTTGGGCAGACTCAGACAATGTTTTAAAAGATTTAAAATCCTTCGCAGCCTGGTCAAAATCAGAGGTATATTTTAACGCTATTTCAGCCATTAGCCTTTTTTATCTCTCTTGCTTCCAGAAATGAGTTAACCTGCTCATGTGTGCGCGTGAACACTTTTAAAAAATCCAACAGCCATCGACGTTCGGCTAGTGTGCCCCCGCCATGCGGCAACCCGAAATAATGGAAATCTTCCCAGAGCTGATAATAATAGTAAAACTCTTCCCAGGGTACTGCCTGTAATCGTAACGGCTCTTTTGTATCCGGGTCAAAGATGGTGAACGGTTTTCCATTTACCGCTTTTTCAATTTCCCGCCGGATCATAAAACCGCCGGGAAGATTTTCCACTTTATCCCAGAATGTGCTGTCTGTTTTAAATCCGGAATTATAGCCTAAAAGCAATAGTCCAAAAATTGTTTTTAGGCTTTGGATTCCCCCATAGTTAGATCCTCATTTTCGGGAAAAAGATGTTCCCGTATCTCAACAAAAAGTTTGTCAAGATCCGCATTTGACGACTCAGCCAGTTGAGCCCCTGTTTTTATCTGTACGGTCAAGTCTCCAATTTCATCGGAGAGATTTTCAATCCGCTCAACATATGTCAAAACAAGCATATGGTCGTTATGGATCATTTCCAGACCCTGCCGCTTGTCCATTTTAAAGCCCACAAAACTCTCCCGCTCTATACGTCCGGGGATTTTAGAGAAATGGATTTTAACCTGTTCATTAGCGGGCAATTCACGGTTCCTATTAAATTTTGGTATGAGTATCATGTCAATTTTTATAGATTTTAATTTCACGGTAGAACTCTCTTTCTTTTGTTTTATTTTTTTTTTATACAACTGCTGCAACAGTTCGTAAATAGATACTTGCCGGACCCTGCCCTTTTGTCCAGCTAAAATCGGCCTTGTCTACATCCTTTAATGCGATGTTAGTAGCCGCACTGCTTAGAATGGCCGGAGTTATCAGCCAATTTTCAATTTGTCCTACAACCACTGCATTTTTATTTAGTAGAATCTGTAATAATAAATCCGTATCGTCTTTGGGTGTTTGGGTGTAGGTGCCTTCACCGTCATCTCCATTTATATCATAAAACTTAACCAGTAAATCTTTTGATACATCTATTATCTCATCTGTGGCTTCGTCGAATCGAACCATAGTACCGATTGACCCGGATAAACCCGTAAACCCGTCAGGGATACTTGCCATGTAGGGATAATCACAGCTGTCTGTAGTCTCAATCACCCCCATTTCCCCGGAGATTTCCACATCAACTTTACAGATTTCTGTTAGTGTAAGGGGCCACACTTCATCACCAGCGGCAAGGGTTATCTGATCCAAGATATTTAAAGGGCTTTTAAAAACAGATCCAACTGCCCAATTCGGGACAGCCGGGATCGCCGCTTTAGCCTTTATTTTAAACCATGTATCTATTGCCAGGGCTCCCGTATCAATCAAAGTGCCTTTAACCGAATTATATAAAATGCTGTCCGCGCCTTTATGTTTTATACTGCTTGCCATTGTTTTATACCTCGCGTATTTTATTTACTTTTAACAGCGTCCGCTGTTCCCTGTCTATTATCAGCAATTTTTATTACTGCCGTCAGTTTCTTTTTTAGGAGGTTTACAAATCGGCGCTATTTGAGTTTCTGTAATATGTGGTAACCCCCTATCCTCAACTAAATCCTCTTTTTTGTTTTTCCTGTCCGGATTCAATCGTTTTCCGAGTTTGCATATGGTCTTTTTCATATTCTTTTTCTCCTTTTTAATTATCACAGCCGTCTCGCTCTTCAGTCCAGGTAGCATCAATAAAAACAAAATTACCAGTATTGTTTTCAATGGGCCATGTATCAGCCTGTAGTTCCCATAATAAAATACACCCCAGATTTGCCGGATTATAAGTGCTTAAATAATTTATTAAAACGTCCTGATATCCGGCTGCCTCTAAATATTCAACCTGATACAGCTGCATTTGAAAAATAACAGATACAATGCTCCCTTCTAATGTATATCGACTGGATTGCTGATATATAAAAAAGCTTATTTCTTCAGGGTTGCGGCTGCCGTCTACTTCATAGCGGACAAATTGCGCCAGCCCCGCAGCGGTAAGAAGTGCCGGTAAATCCGCAGATATATCAGCTTTCAGCTGCAGTAATACAGCTTTTAAGTCCTTCATTTTATTGTCTTATCTACCGCATCCTGTAAAATCTTTTTATCAAATTCATTGGCCCATCTTTGCAGATCCCTGTTCATGATGGCGCGTAATTTTATAGATAATATATTTTTTCCCGGACCTACTACCCGGCCATGCCCATACGTCTTCTTTTCAAAAAGTTTGACAACCGGAGAAAATATCTTGCCTACCCTGCCGCCTCTTGTTACTGCATGCCCAACCATACGCCGTCCGGCGGCATTTAGGGAAAAGGCGCTTGTCCCTTTTACATTCAATTCCTGCCCGGAAAGAAGCTGTTTTTTGAGCTGTATTTTTCCCTGCGTTCCGATATACCCAAGCAACCGGGCCGAAAATTCCGGGAATTGTCTACGCAGATCATTAAACCGTGTAAGCTCACTGAAATCGGCCTTTAATCCTAAACCAGCCATAGCACCTGCGGTCCATGCTCATCTTTATCAACATATTCAACAGTATAACTTTTTCCACTTTCAACCAGGGTTAAAAGTTTTTTGTCATACACATCAAAGTCGGGCACAGCAGAAAGTATAAACCGCCGCTTAATATTTTTCTGTTTCACATTACCGGAATCTTTATTTTCCGGTAATGCGTTGTCTTCATACCACCCATATAATATACCGCCCACGCCAACCGGGTCAAAAATGGCCTGTTCTGTGAACGCCCCATTTTCTCCCAATTGTGCGGCTAAGTGTGCATCTTGTATAGTACGGGCGGCTGTAGTCATTTTTAAAAAGATCCTATAGATCGGGCCGTGTGATTTTTACTCGCCGGTACAAATGCGTATCGGGCCTGAGACCGGAAAAGTGACTCAATCGGGTCATCAGTTGTAAAAGAATCAAAAACAATATCCCCCGCAACACGAACTACTTTCTTTGCGTCATTATAAGCATCCACGCCCCGAGTAACAGTATACCGACTTATGCTGTCATCCAGTGAAAACATTACAGCCTCAGTATCCGGCATATACTTTGCGGCAGTTGCCCCACTGTAAGCCCGAAAAAGTCCCCCAGGTACAAAAGTACATATAGTAAGCATAGTGGATTTTTTAGGCAGTCTAAACTGCATAACCACTTTTAGCCCCTGGGTATTGAACAGCTCTTGCGGCATCATATCCTGTTTAAGAAGTTGGTTAATTGGGTTAGCTTCAAAATATTTTTGAATAGTGGTGTTAGCCTCCAATTTTTCAAGCCAGCTTTCCCCCACTAAAACAACTACATTATCCGCAGTACCGTTTAACGCGCTGTAAGCTTCATACATTTCGTTTAGCGCGATAAGGACCGTGGCCCCAACTGCCAAAAAATCATATGTCAAATCCAAAGACGCATCCCGATCAAAATCTATTTCCAGCCCTATATCCTGCCCGTTTAGTCCGGTAGGGGAAAATCGTCCTGTTCGGAGAGTTTGAAGAGCCAAAAACCACCGAGTAGTGTAATGAGCTACTGTATGTTGCCGCACAATATTACTCAATAGTCTGGTCCATCGACTGGAAAAACTTTCTGTACTCTCTCCACCGGCTATTACTGAATCCCTTAAATTTTCGTCAACCGGAGTTTTTTCCGAAGCTCCGGGAACTTCATATATGTTCCCCAGCCCCGCATCATATGGACGCGTTACCGATTGAGCCCCCCGAGTTCTAAAAGATACTCCATGCGGCTGATCCACCAGCTCGTCAATAGCAAAGTTTTTACTGTTTGCGTCTATGTCCTGTACCGGGAACAGGAAACGGTCAATCCCCTGTTTTCCCGGCATCAGTGTAGTAACTATTTCTTCATAGAACTTTTTAGTTCTGCGAGTAAACCGGTCTAATTGGTCTGTTGTTGCCATTTTATTTTACCTTTCTCCTTAAGATTCCTGCACTTTAAAACCACGCATATTCCAATTAACAATGTCACCAATGGTTATTGCAAGCGATACGCCACTGTCATCTACAATCCCACCTTCCTGCAGCATTCCCCCCACAAAAATGGTCCCCGTTCCCGGAGCTGCCAACACTCTGGATTCACTCTCCATGAAAAATCCGTCAAGCTGTCCGTCCGTCAAATACGCATATGATCCCTCAGTCACTGTAATTGTAAACGAGTCAGGGAGAACAACAGTGAAATCTGTAGCCCCATCGGTTATAGTAAAACGCAAACCGCCTACCGTAAAGGCAGTAGCTAACCCGGCTCCGGCAGTCATACTCAAATTGCTGTTCATTACATTTCCATTTGGATCAGTAAGTTTAAAAACTCCTCCATTAACAACCGCCGCAACCAATTCCAAAATATATACGCCGATTATAAGCGGTACACCGGCCACCTGAGAAACTGCAGTGACGGTTCCATCCCCAACATTGCTTACATCTGCCGTACCAATAGAGGGAACAGTGAAATCATATTGCAACGGCATTCCAGGATAGTAGGTATCAGCGGCAAGCAGTCCCTGCCGAGTATAGGTATCTCCGGTAACAAAACCGGTAGTGTTATAATTCGTTGTTGCCATTATGCGCGTCCCCCTATTGCCATTTTTGCCAATTTTTCAGACTCCTTGTCATAATCCTCATTACTCAGGCGGCTGTGGCCTTGAGTTATATCCTGTTCTCCGGGAGTTTGTTTTGCTATCAGGGCCCCAAAATCAACCGGATTATTCTTAACAGTAGTATCTCGAATAGCCCGCTGTCGCTGCAGTTCCTGCTCTGCGAAATCCCCGCTTGACATATCAGAATTTATGGCCTGTGCCGCTTCTTCAGATATGGTCACCCCCGCATTTATCAGAATAGAAATTATCCTTTTACGGTCTGTAGAAATGTTCCCCTGCGCTGCCCCTTCAGCCCTTGCTGTCTGGAGGTGTGTATTAAACTCCGTTTGGGCCTCCGGGTTAGCACCTAAATACGTTTTTAAATCTTTGTCCACGTTGTTTGCCTCCGATGATCTATTATTATCCGATACTTTTACCGGTTTATTCTCTTCTTTAAAACGTGCAGCTACCTGTAAAAAATTAGTTTTCATATTATCCGGGTTGTCCCGTATTCTGGCAGCGGTTTTTCTAAGCTGTATAGCCAATAAACCGGCACTATTCTCTATAGTTGTATTTTCATATTCTGCAATAAAATCATTTTGTACTGTCTCTTCTATAATAATTTCATCCACTTTGTCAACCACATTATCAATTATGCCCATATCGGTCAGCTCTTCCCAACCGATGGCCCAGATTTCACCCTGCATTTTACCTAAAAGCTCCTCACATGTACCACTCATTCTTGTCTGGTATGCCTCTATTATAACATTTTCCAGCTTTTCCATTACATCCGCGCCGGAGCGCAACTCTCCCGCATCCCCACATATACCACACCATGGCCGATGAGCCATAAAAACGGAATTTTTAAAAGCTGAGATTTTATCTCCGGACATAATTATATAGGACATCGCGGACATCGCGATACCCATAATTACAAACTCCACCTGTCCGGCATAACTTTTAAAAATATTATATATAAGATAAGCCTCGAAAACATCGCCGCCATAACTGTTTACAAGTACCTGCAGTTTCTCTTTTGATTTTAAATCAATTTGGGTTAATATTTTGTCTGCGGTAATTTCCCATCCTACATCGCCGTTTAAGAATATAGTTTTCATTCGTCCTCCTGGTCTCCATTTTCATCAATGCCCTCATTCGGGCTGTCCCCGGCGTTCTCATCATCCATATTTCCTGCGTCTATCTCACTGCCCTGCGTTTCTGCGGCTATTGCGGCGGCCATATTTTCCGAAGTCCCCTTAAACCATTCCACCTGCTCCTGGTTCCACTCCTCAATAAAATCAGAAAACTCATTTCCATGTTCAGCGGCCGCGTCACTGCGCAAGATGAAGGCATTTTGTACGGCTTTTGCTTTGGCCTCTACTTCCTGCGCCGGGTTTATATGCCCGGGAACAGGCCCCAGGTAATTACCTGCAAGCATTGCCTCCTGAATAACAGGGCTGTTAAAAAATCCCGGTGCCAGCGGCTCAATGAGTCCAGCCAAAAAAAGATATTTGGCCATTTCCCGAGTTACCGGGTGACAGACCTTATTTACATAAGCATGTCGATTATTCATATACGCTTTTATGAAGTCATTGAAAGCTCCCTTATGGGCAGTATAGCTGGTAGAGTATAAACTTTTTATAACTTCTCCCGGAGTTCCTGTCTGCATCCCCACCATTTCAATATATGCGTCATTCAAAGCTTTAAAATTTTTCCCCGGAGTTTGGAGTACTGTAAATTCAATCCCCTTATCTCCACTGGGATTCCATATTCCCCCCACTGGGAGATCCTGCGGTTTAGTGGAATTGGTGAATTCCGTTTGGGTTTGCCCTGCCATCCCTTTTTGAGCATTTGCCATATAGGCGGCTGTTCTGGCGAGCTCTTCGGGATTTTTTGCTCCCGGAGAACTCGCAAAAACTATGGATTCCAGCACCGCTCGGGCAAGTGTTGCGTCCCACCATCGACTATTATTTTTTGCGGCTGCTATGATACCATACGCGAGCGGATACCCCCGAAGCTGCCGCGACATAAGCTTCCTAAAAAATTGAATTATATTCTGGTCCCCATTGGCATCAATAAAATCAACCTTTTTGCCGTTAAGCGATATTCCCTGCCGTCTCAGCAAAACGTCTGTATATATTCCCAGGGTGGTTCCTTCTTCATCAAACCCTATCTGATCCCCGCCAACCTCTATTAAATCAAAGGGCAGTCCAGGCGGAGGGGTTGCCCGGTCAAACAGTATTAAGGAATCCCCCATTATCAAACTGGTACGAAAATTAACACTTTGTTTCTCATACCAGTTTAAAATTTTACTGGTATAGTGGATCAATTTTTGGAACCGCATCCCCCAATCTTTTGCGGCCTCTTTTGACACTCCCAAAGTGGTGTAATCCGGCTGAGACCGAAAAACCAGCCCCGGACCAACCGCATAATCTGCCTGTTTATCAATAGCCGCTTTTACCGGCGGGTGTGTGTGGTAAAGTGTAGTAGATCGCTGGGACAAAATTTGATAAGTGTAAGTTAACAGCTCATTGGAATCAGTCCCCATATAATCCCATGTATCCAGATCACCAGGCATTTGAGATCCATCCATTTGTCTGCCGGGGGTTAAAATGGAGGCTACTCCGTTTTTAATAATTACCATTTTATATCCTTTACATGCATCATTATATCAGTAATTACCCGGAGCCCCTATGCTCATCACCAACCGGCCCGTATAACTACAGCAGATTTATTTTCTAAAAGTGCTATTTCAGCCTGCAATTCTCTTTTCATACTCCGCAATTCTGCAAGATCGGCTCCAATAAAAATACGGGAAGAGCCGCCACCGGATGCGGTTGTAATAGTATATGACTGTCCGGCAACAAGTACCGCAGATATTGCGGCAGTTACTTCAGCAAGTTCAATGGTTTTTAATTCCAGCTCCGTCATTTTCTTAAAGATCCTTCAATAAATTTAATTTGTTCGGAGTGCCCTTTAAGTTCTTCATCAAACTTCTCGAATCGTACGTTAAATATTTTGTGCTCTTTGCGATTTCCTTTTGCCATGGCGCGGACAATGTAGCCAGTAAGACCGCTAATAGTACCAAGCAACACCCCAATGATACCCAACAAAAAATAACATAACTGTATAGCCGTATCGACTCCAAGCCCGGTTTTAAGCATTTCATATTTCCCCCATCAGTTTAGCGCATCCCTACAATACTAATATTAAAATGTTGTACAGCGACAGTACGAAGCTCTACATCTGCAATAAGCCGAAAATCTAAAACAACGGGAACCACATCAATATTACAGAACCCCACTGCCCCGGCTGCCCCCACGACACCCACAGTCTTTATATCCCGCTCAAAATGTACTTTATCCTGCCGTATCCCGTTAGCAAAAATTGAACCATCAATTTTTGTGTCTTTTCCATCCAGAGAAAATGACATATTTACATTAGCTTGATACTGCCCAATTTTATTTATTGTTATGGTTCCAAGTGCTCCGTTAACAGCCACTTCGCCCCCAATAGCCCCCGAGTGAACGCCGTCCAATATAGTATATTCATCAACTGACAATTCTAAAGTATACGAGTCCGCATTTACTATATACAGCTCTCCAAGCTCACCCAATGCGCCCATAGTCATTCCGGATCCTATAATCATACGGCCACTATCAAAATCCCGGTTTCTGTAGTCCCATCCTCTAAAGCCGCTATGACATACACATCTATTTTTTTAAGTGTCTCAATTATTTCCTGCTCGGGGTCTTTTTGAAACATCCGAATCATTTCAAGCTTCATTGCTGCATATGTAGGGGCAATTTGTCCGGCTAACCGATATGTGGAATAATAAAAAAGGTTCCTTTTATCCCGCCAATGTTTAGAAATTACACCACCAGCAATGTTACTCGCTGCTTTCACTACTGTTCCCTCTAGTATTTCAGTACGTACCGGATTAGCCATATTTAGCCTCTTAACTTAATCTTCTAATTAAAATGTATAACTATTTTAGTAAGTACATTTGTACCCGCAGCTTTACTTTCCAGACAGTGGCCGCATTCTTCAAGGTGGGCGTCAATTTCCGGTATACCACCCCCTGGAGGAGTCGCATTTAGTATGTTAGCGCGCCCCTTTTGAGTAATGGATATCCGCACCCAGTATCCCCTGGTAGCTGTGGTGCCATCTTCAATCAGTACCTCTGCTATACCGGAAATTACAATAGGGACCAGTTCCCCATCAGCTATACCACTTTGATAAACAGCCCCGATCATGTCCGGTGTATTTGCCGGGGCAACAATATACGAATTATCAACCCCTCCGTTTGTGTTTACGAGCTCACCTTTTATTGAGGGACTGCCTGTATCGTTAAGGAGATATATTAAATATCCCCCCTCGGGAGTTATTGATATTTTATTCCCCCCATCCCCTATTATCATACAGACACCATTAAAATTCCGGTTTCCATGAATTGATCCTCCAGCGCGGCCATGATATAGACATCAATCTCCGGAATAGATCTTATAGTTGCATACTCAGCGCCGTCTTGAAACATTCTAACCATTTCAAGCTTCATTTCTGCCGGAGTAGGAGCAGCTCCTCCGGTTATTCTATAAGTGGAATAATAAAATAAATGGCGCATATCTTTCCAGTGTTTAGAAATACGCCCGGCAATCACTTTTGTTGCTGCTTTTATTACTGTTCCCTCGGGTATCTCAATCCGTATCGGATTAGCCATTATTGACCTCTTAAATAAAATATTTATTAGATGGAATACAAATACATAAGAGAAGTCAAGAACATTTTACCGGGCAAATAAAACTTTCCGGTATTCATCCCAGGCATATGGAGTATACTCCGGTATTCCTATATTCTCCGCAGCCACCCGGGCTAATAGGTATGTGTCTAAAGGCTCATTTCCCTCGTAAATCTTCTTCCATTGCCAATTTCCGGGGGCTACCTCAGTAAATATCTCCGAAGCAAACCCCCTGAAATAAGACTCAGGCAGATTTTTAGGGAAATGTATTTCTCCCGGAGCCCCTTTAGGCAAATCTATTTTTATAAAAGTCTCATCTTTCAGCTCATTTACAGCTACATCATAGCGAATTTTCAATAGAGACTCCCGCCACACTCGTTCAGGTTTAACTATAAACCCCTTTAATTTTGGATTCCCTCGAGCTGCTAATGTTAGTGGGGTGGTAGCTACAAACTCGTAGACTGCATGCTCCGTGACTATATCGGTTTTACGAAATTCCAGGGGGGCGGCCGGGTTATACCCGGAGTCGATCGCAGTCATAGCAATCGGCAAATTTATATTACCCAATTTATATTTTTTAGACCTTAAAAAAATCCGTAAATCCTGCCATACCTTATTATTTTTATTATTGGTCTCCCCGTCAAAAGTCACATAATCTATAATCCAAGATTCCATGTCACGGCCCCAGGCTACCACTTTTAATACTACAAAATTTTTATGGACATCAGCGCCGCCGGTTATAATCAAACCTCCCGGAGGCACTTCTTTAAAAACATACGGCTCCGCTCTACTCTGTATATTTTTCCAGCTGTCTTTGCTTAATCGGGTTTCCCAGGGCTCACCCAAAATGTTAATCACAAATTCTTTCCATTTTGTTATCCGCTGCCCGTAATCAGTCTCCGCGAATTGCTGCATAACCTGACCCCAGGAAAAGAACATTATAGGAGACATCAAATTTGATAATTGATAAGACCGATATTTCATATTTACCGGGGTAGCTGTAGGGAGCCATGACCCCCCATTGAGCATGTCCCCTTTTTGATATTCAAATATACTTTCTCGACATGCCCGGCACAAATAATGCACACTATCAGAAATTATTCTTGATACCCCATCCATCATTTCAGATCGGGCAGTCAATCCATACTCCCGGCCCATAGCCTTTAGCTGCAGTACCTGCAATTCTCCGCATAAAGGGCATTGACATCTATAGTATCGCTGGTCCCCTTCCAGAAAATTTACATTTATCCGGCCCATCACATTTGTGGGAGTACTTATTTTAGCAATTTTCAACCCCCTAACAGTGATACCCCGGGCCGCAAAAATAGCTTCCGGGTCTCCCTGCCCCTTCAGCTCATAAGGGGCTTCTTCCAATTCATCCATCACAATTAGATCCCAAGAAATAGATTTTGCATCCGCGATGGAATTCCAAGAAGTTATCATAAACCGGCGGCCGCCACTCATTTCTTTGTAAAAGGTGGAATCTGCCAGTTTCCTTTTCATCCGGGTGGAAATAGGCTTCATACAGTCCTTTAATCCGGACTCATCGATCATGACATCAATGGCCGCACTGGATCGGATGCGGCCGACGTTTTTTGTGGATATAATATATAAAATATTATGTAAGCCGTACTTGATTGAGTGCCCTATTACGTTTTCTATGGCTGTAGTCACCAGAGCCTGGGTTCCCTTCATTATGGACACCTGCTGTATGCCGGAGTCGGGGTGGAAACAGTCCTGTATTTCTACCAAGTGGGGAGCAACTGCATGATCTATCTTACCGGGCAGCTCTGTTTGTCCGGGAGGCAGCCACCTGTTTTCTTCTGCCCATGTAGATATCAGGGGAATGAAAGAATCTGTTTTCCAGCCTTTAACATATTTAATAATTTCTATTATGGCGTGACTGGTAATCTCATCGATGATAGGGTTGGGGCTCATCTTTTTTTTTATAGTGTGTCTATCATAGTGGTTAAGGCGGCTATTTCTTTAGAGTTGTCCCTCTTGCCGGCATTTTGCTCTTTTAACAGGTCAGCTCGGAAAACTGCTAAACTTATTATTCTATCTTTATTGGACATAGCTTTTAGTGATATTCCCGACCCTCCTGAAGGGGGTGGAATCCTTTTAATTGGTGTTGGCCCTTTTAACTCTTCAATATCTGTACCAATTTTATCTATAATCCATTCATAGAATCTATTATTGAATATAAAAAAGGGAGCCCATAAAGGCATAATGAGAATGGCCGCACCAGTTTTTATCACCGTGATACTACAATCACATAAAGATTTTAATACCCTTTCTATCCTTTTCTTTGTCTCCACTCTATTCACTCTCCATTTACTTTTTATACTTAAAACCTTCATTATTTTTTGAACCCATAACGGGTCTTCATTAATATACCTTTTAGATGGTGGGGCAGGGGGTACTGATGGGCGGCTATTTTTAGGGGGGTTAGGTGCTTTTCTCATTCTACTCACTCTCCTTTTTATATTTAAAACCTTCATTTTCCAGATCTTCAATGAGTGCTACCTGGGCGGCTTTAACAATAGCTTCAAGCTGTTTTACCATATACGCCACTGCCTTCTCAGTTTCCCCGGCTATAAAATAGGCGGATAATTGAGGGCTTATCTCGTGCGGTCTCCGATACAACTCCCGCATTATTCTGTCCGAATAAGAAAAAAAATGCTTAAGTAGATCTAATGGGGCTAGCCCCTTTTGCTTTTCCAGGGTATCTATTTTTGCCTGCTTTAATTTCTCTTCTTTTAAATCTGCTTCATATATGGATTTCTTTAAATCTGCCAAAGAAGCCCGCCGGGATAGCTCTGTTATTTCCGGGTCCGGCTGCGGGGCTCCTCCCGGATTTTGGGGAGGTGGATTTTCATTTTTAGATGCTACCGGCTGGTAACCGTTTTTATGGGGGACACCCGAACCGATGGGGGGTAAAGTTCTTGAATATACTTTATCCTTCTTCTTCTTTGCGTCACTATTCTTCTTATTCCGGGGGGCTGTTACCGGAAGCCCCATAAGTGCCCTATCCCTTCGAGCAATCCAGGCCGGATGTGTGTCATCGATTAAAAATTTACCTTTTTCATCTTTTACAAAAAATTCTGGTAAAGGGGTTTCACTCTGCCACTTTCCCAGGGCTTGCCGGGATTTGTTTAACTGCCGCGCCGCGTTCGCTTTTGTAATCAACATGGCATAAAATCAACAACTCTGATATAATTGTCAACTGCTTTTCAATAGCCATATTTAAAAAGTAAACCGGTTGACAAAAAAGTGTCAGATTTTATGTGTTGGGCGCTTCACCAC
>Ga0307379_10001271_pt1 | contig 40047 bp, 50 predicted proteins | sample UN2MG_FD_202237 | JGI IMG/M metagenome (GOLD analysis project Ga0307379, IMG submission 202237) | Soil microbial communities from Risofladan, Vaasa, Finland - UN-2 | ecosystem: Environmental > Terrestrial > Soil > Coastal area > Acid sulfate soil | place: Finland: Risofladan, Vaasa | collected...
TCCGCGTACGCGCTGGAGCTGGCCGAAAGGCATCAAGGCTACGTGTATCCCGGCATAGGCGTGCACCCCTCGGAGGTGCTCAAGGTGGACCACGGGGAGGCTCTTAGGTTCGTCAGGGAATACGCGGGCAGGGCGGCCCTCGTCGGCGAGGTGGGGCTCGACTACGCGTACCCCTTCGCCAGGGCGGAGGAGGTCAGGGAGAAGATGCGTAGGCTCTACTCGGGGCTCCTGGAGGTGGCCGCCGAGGAGGGGCTGCCCGTCGCCGTTCACAGCCGCTCCGCCTACGAGGACTCCTTGGACATCCTCAGGCGGCACGACGTGCCCGGCGCCGTGTTCCACTGGTACGACGGGCCGCTTGAGACGCTGAGGCTGATTCTTGACTCGGGGTTCTACGTGTCCGCGACGCCGGCGGCGGAGTACAGCAAGGGGCACAGGGCGGTTCTCGCTGAGGCTCCCATGGAGCGCATACTCGTTGAGACGGACTCGCCTGTGCACCTCAGGAGGCTGGGGAGGAGGAGTGAGCCGGCGGACGTCTGACTCACAGTCCACGCGCTGGCGGGTATAAAGGGATTGGAGCCCAGGGAGGTAGCGGGGATAGCTGCACGGAACACCGAAACCTTATTCCGGGTTGGCGGGTAGTCATTGCCTCGGAGTGTTTGCTTGTGGCTTCTGGGCCCCGGAGGTTCGTTTTCAGGCCTTTCAGCTTCCTGTACCTCGGGGTGCTGTTCCTCCTCTTCGTCCTCATGGGCTCCATCTTCACGGCGTTCTTCAGGAACCTCCTGGTTGAAGCCATTGGGGTGCCGCCCGAGGCGTACGGGGCGGTGCTGTTCCTTAGCCTGGTGGGCAGCTACATCAACATCCCTTTGACGACGGTGGAGGCCCGGGTGCCCATCTACACGTACAGGGAGGTCAAGTTCTGGATGGTGACGTGGAGGCTGCCTCAGACGGAGATGGGGATCAGGCGGACCTACATCACAGTCAACCTCGGCGGAGCCGTGGTGCCGGTGCTCATCTCGGCGTACCTCGTGCTGTGGTCCATACCGGCGCATAGCCCCGATTTGGTCTTGAGCTACCTCCAGCTTCTCGCGGTCCTGGCCGTCGTCACCTACAGCACCCATAGGAGCGCCCGGATAGTGAAGGGGCTGGGGATAGCGACGCCCATGTTCGGGCCCCCCGTGACCACGGCGTTGACGACGCTGTTCGTCGATCTCTTGAGCCCTATGAGCTGCCCAGCCCAGATAGCTTACGTGGGCGGAACCCTCGGGGCGCTCATAGGAGCCGATCTCCTCAACCTGGGGAAGCTCCCCGAGATAGGGGCCCCCGTGGCCAGCATAGGCGGCGCGGGCACCTTCGACGGCATCTACCTCACCGGCCTCATCAGCGTGTCGCTTGTGCTGCTCCTCTACTAGGACAAGCCTATTATGAGTTGCACCGGTATACCTTGCCCATGCAGAGGGTATGCTTCGAGGTATGGGGCGACCCGGTCCCCAAGGCGAGGCCGAGGACGGTTAGGAAGGGCGGGAGGACGTGGAGCTACACGCCCAAGAAGGTCACGGCGTGGGAGAAGCTGGTCAGGGAGGAGGCCGAGAAGCACTTCGAGGAGCCCCTCGACTGCCCCGTGGCGCTGACCCTGGGGTTCTACCTGAGTCGGCCGAAGAGCCGCCGGAAGGAGAACTACGTGGCTACGACGCCGGACCTTGACAACCTGGAGAAGGCGCTGCTGGACGGGTTGAACGAGGTGGCGTACACGGACGACAGGCTGGTGGTGGTGAAGAGCAGCGCCAAGATGTACGTGAGGCCTGGGGAGGAGCCACGGGTCTCCGTGGTGGTGTCGCCCCTGAGGAACCAGATGAGGATAGAGGAGTATCTAGGCGATTAGTTTTTACAGTGGATCATGTATTTTGGTGGGTGAGCAGGGGTAGCCAAGCGGACTACGGCGCCAGTCTTGAAAACTGGTTCCCACCCGGGAGCGTGGGTTCGAATCCCACTCCCTGCGCCACCTAAAACCTCTGTTTTAAGGCTTTTTTGGGGCTTTTTTGGGGAACGGGGGCGTTTTAATTGAGTACTGTTACTCCGTCTGTTTTTTGTTTCGTGCCAGTGTTTATATTTCTCGTTTGTTTTGTTTTATCTGTGACTGAAAGTGTCCCGGGGTAGGGTGCTGGGCGTGCTGTTCGAAGGCACGCCTCTAAGCGTCAGGGAGGTGGTGGAGGCGACGGGGCTGAGCAGGGGCAGCGCTGGCATGGTGCTTTACAGGCTGTGGCGGGGCGGCGGGGTGTTGAGGACGGAGAGGGCTGTCTGCGAGGCGGAGAGGGTGCGTCGGGGCCGCGCGGGGACGTCGAGCCACATGAGGCCGTACCACCTGTACCTTCTGAGGCCTGGGGGCGAGGAGAGTCTCGTTCTCGGTGGGCGTCGCTACGTGGCGTTCAGGAAGGAGTACCTGGATCCCCGGGGCGGCGGCTCGCTGAGCAAGGCCCGGAGGATCAAGGGGTTTCTCGAGGAGCACCGGGAGCGGGCCTTCTTCAGCAGGGAGGTCGTGGAGGCTCTGGCCGTGCACGGGGTTAAGCCCGGGGACATAATGACCAACGTGCGCCGGTTCGAGAGGAAGGGCCTCGTCTATGTCCGTGGCTACAAGTCTGAGGAGAGGGAGACTCCTTTCCAGGAGGGGTACCTGCTGGCGTGGATCGACGGGGGGCTGCCCAGGGATGAGGGTGTCAGGGACGCCGTCAGGCGTACGGACAGGGCGCTGGAGGGCCGCGCGAGCAGCAGCCCCACCATGGAGAGGGTGCACAGGACCCGGGACATGGTCATCGAGCACAGCATGCTCCGTAAGCTTGTGAGCCCGGTGTTCATCGAGGAGAGGCTGAGGTGCAGCCACGGGAAGGCCGAGAAGGCGCTGGAGCGGGCGCTTCAGCTGTACCCGGACCTCAGGGTGGTCAAGCTCTTCGACGCTTACAGGTATCTGTACCACGACAGCCTGTCCGAGATGGATCTGGCCGCCGCCGTCGAGATGAAGAAGAACTACATCAGGCTTACCCAGGGAGCGGCCAACAGGATAGGGCATAACTGGGAGGCCGTCGCCGAGTGGTTCATCGACCGCACGACGACAGGCGCAAGCTTCCGCACCCAGAACCACCGAAGGGGAGGGATGGACTCCAGGCGTATCACACTCCACCTCATGAAGGGTGTCGGGGGGCGCCGCCGCTCCGCCGAGGTGGACCGGGTCTGGGAGGTGACGCCTGGAGTCTTTGCTCCTGCCATAACCTATGTTCTCAACTGCAAGTGGGGTGTGGTGACTAAGAGGCACGTGGACGACTTCCTCGAGGTTCTGAGGTGGAGCAAGGAGTTCGGGGTGGATACGCCGGATGGTCGTGAGACTAAGAACGGGGTTGTCGGGGTGTTCGCGGCCAGCGCCTTCAACCCACGCGAGAACGTTCAGCTTAAGGACGGCGCAAAGATAAGCCTCGCACAGTACGCTGCCCGCCGCAACCTCCAGCTGGTCACGGCGGCCGACCTGAACAGGATGCTACGGGAGAAAGGCTGCTCCAAGATGACCACCGTGCAGAAGATCTGCCGCGCTGCCCGAGATGAGACCCAGGTACGCGAGACCCTGGGCAGCTTCTGGGAGAAGCCAGGCGATGCCACCGAGGCCCTAGGCAGGCTCAGGCGGGACAACGAGGACCTCTACAGGTTCGAGGAGAAGCTGGAGGCTAAGGAGAATAAGCCGCGAGTCAATGATGTATCAAATTAAGCGCGCATATTCATCGGTTTTCTGATATCGCTTTTCTTGTTTCCTGTGGGTATTCTTTGAGTAGCTTCGTGATTATGAGGCCCGCGATGTGTTGTTTGAACTCTGGCTCGTTGAATGCTATGCGGTACACTCTCTGGTGGCCTCCCTTGCCTGTTCTCTCGGTGTATGTAAGCAGGCCCTCGTCTACCATGGCGTTGAGGTAGTTGATGATGCTGGCTCTGCTGATGGTGCCCTGGAGGCTGTCGTTGACGTTGGTCCAGGCGGCTCTGCTGTTGGCGCCCTCGGGCCTTATCCGCCAGAGGTAGCGTAGTGACTCTATCTGATAGTCTTTGAAGAACATGTCCAGGCTCGTTTTTCCTGTGTCGAGTTGTAGAGGCATATAGTATCAACTCTATCAATTATTTTTATTAAAAACTTGTTACTAATTTATTGTATATTCGTTTTGGAGCAGTCTCTCGTTCCTGATCGGAGTTCATCGTTTTTTGAAACCATTGAATATTGGTGACAGTCAGGTTATTTTAATTAGCAAAATCGACAACACATCATTCTGAATGAAGGCAACAATCCAATGTTTTATCGATGTTTACTGAATATGAAGGATAATATTCGTCTGAAACCATTGAATATTGGTGACAGTCAGGTTATTTTAATTAACAAAATCGACGTCATATTATTATAAATACTTGAGATATTTTATACCAATTTGTTTTTCGATTTGATAATCTAAAATGTCTTTAAGTTCTTTAAATGCCTTAACATACTCAATACCGAGATTGGTGATCTGATAAAAACTTTTTTTATCATCATCAATTTTTCTTATTAAGCCAAGTTCAACCAGTGAATCGAGATGATCATCCAGAATATCCCACCTCACCCCGCTCGCCCTTTGGATCAATGACTTTGTCACTGGCCTATGTCTAGATGAAGCATCCAAAATATCTTCAACAACATCGAAAACAGTCCTGTTTTTAAATAGATACAGCCACATACCCCCCCATTTTGTGTCAAATATTGTTGACAGTTGATTTTACTGAGGGATTGTCATATATAACTGTAACTTAATTTTTTTTATTTAAGCCGATTAAACGTATTTTTCGTTGCGTACATGTGTCACAGGCTTTAACCACGCAGGGTAACAGTAAAATTCATTTTTATTAGTAAGATTCTATCGTAAAAATTCTAGATCTCAACTCTAAGTACTTTTTTATTATATACTATTGGAAAAAATACAATGGATAACGCATGCAACTTCTCAAATTTTCAATACCAAGCTTCTTGTGTTATTTCATTTCGTTAAGCTTCGCTTTGACTAGTTTCGCTAGATGTTGTTTAAGCTCCTGTTCACTCATCTTAGTCTCGTACCGTTTTTTATACCCACCCTTCCCAGGGAAGGCAGTACCCGATAGGATGCCGCTTTCTACCATATCGTTTAGGAAAATGATTATCGATGTCCTGGAAATAGGCTGGTTTCGCAGCTCGTTGACCCGTTCCCAGACGTCTCTTGTAAACAATCCTTCATCTGATTCCCATAGTACTCTTAGGGATTGGAGCTGGTAATCCTTGAAGAACATGTCAAGGTCTTTCTTGGAGAGATCCATTTTAGGGTTCACGGGTTCTCGCTTAAACAAAGTTTTTGCTAAATATTATTCTTACTCTAATCAGTAATGCATTTGAACCATTTATGCGTGGAACGGTGGGCATGCATCACGTTTTTTCCAGGTAGACTTCCTTGTCTATCACCGAGACGGCGACGGATTTTACTTCTTTACGATCCAGGGCCTTCTTCAGCTGCGCGGAGAGGTAGTATGCGTCCCTGCCGGTCCCTTCAACCCTGACTAAGTTATGCTGAGACTCCTGGAAGGCCTCGATGATCGGGTCGTACTTGGAGCCAGTCCTTCGTTGGTGGCCTTGCTTCTTCGGCTTCTTGTCAACCGGATCGATGTTGAAGCTGATGTCAGACATGGCAGAATTTTAGTTAATTTGATGTATAACACTTCCGTCTAGTTCAGATCTCTGAAGAAATGGGAATGGGTGGTACTATGCCTGAAGGGATATGCGTCAGACATTCCATCCCGTGTTTTTTCGTTTTAAGAGATAAAACTATGTATTATGATAAAATATTAAGCGGATTGGCGAAACCGTCTTTATCCAAAATGTTCATGGTATAATTCATCGATTTTTTCAACAATCGTCTCGAAATGAGGAAGTGATAAGCCTCGATTATATACCAATTCGACAAATTTAGCTGTTATCTCTGGGTTCTTACGTATCCTAGTATCATCACAATCCAATAGATCTTCAATCTCGCCCCAAATTTCCTCAGAAATATCAATTCCGAGGACATGAATAAATTCATCCTCCATGTTTAAATCATTATATGCCCAAATATCGTGGAGTTTCTCATCAGGCATTTCAGTCCCCATATACTCAACAGATCTCAATAAACGGATATTTTCTCTATTATTACTACGGTCCTTATCAAATAGAATATAAGTAGGAATATTGAAGCCATCGAAAATGATCTTACTCTTGAGAATTCCACCTTTACCCCCCGTTGATAATATAGAGATAGATATCTGATTCCAATTCTTCTGCATGATTTCCTGAATTTTCCATAAAACACCTATATCTGAGAGACCTTCAGTTATTACAACAATATCAGAAAAAAAGCCCTCATTCATCATAGTATTCATTGTTGGAATGGATCTAATTCTGAAGTTATTCAAAGCATCTCTATACGTCCTACCGCAGATCCTCACAAAATCCTCGGCACATTGTTCAATCGAATAATCATATATTTGAGTAACTGGAATTGGGTACCTATCTAAATGTTCCTTTCTCAGAAGCCTGATCTTATTATAACGTTCAAGACCCACAAAATACGGTGAATGAGTTGAGTAAACAACTTGAGTTCTTGCACCTTGGCCTCTGAAATCCTCTTCTGATAACTTTTCAAGAATCTCTGAAAAGTATCTACATCTGTTCGGGTGAAGATATATCTCTGGCTCTTCTATTAATAATAACACATCTATCCTAATAGGATTCTCTGCATCTTCGTTTGCGGATATGGCTCTTTGATAAGTTAATTGCTCCAAAAGTGTCAGAATAACTGCCCTTTGAAGCCCATGCCCTTTTCTACTGAGATCACTATCGAATCCATCTTCTAGTATAGTACAAGATACCGATGGTAAGGTTATCTGTGGTACCTGAGGAGGGTTCCATTCTAGTATAAAGCTAGAACCAGGCGCATATCGATCAAGGTTTACTGAAATAATACCTGATAACTCATCTAGACTCCCGAGGTTTTCATGACTGAATCTATCTAGAATTTCTCGAGTTATCTGCTCCCTAAATTCAACCAGATCGTCACGATTATTCAACTGTTCTAGTACAATCATGTCTAATAATTGTGAGACTGCACTGCGACTACCCTCAACCTCCTCATGCGCCTCTTTAACTGCTGGTAAATAGATGAATTTAGTATACTTATCTAAAATTCCACCACCAACATTACGTGCACCAAAAAACATACCCGTAGTCCTTATCTGTTCTAATAATTCTGGATGACATGCCTCATAGTCAATCATTAGCTGGTTACAATCATCCCATGCTCTTGGCCTTCCTTCTAATCCCTCCATTTCTCCGGTTTCCAGCAGCTCAATATATCCTGCTCTACAATCTCTCGCTCCTCCAAGACGTCTTATTCGAGTAAACTCTGGAATTTGATAAAAGTACCCATAATACGCATCAGACGAACTTTGAGAGTCATCATCCCATGTTATTACTTTCTCTACAACCATTTGTCCTTCCGATATATATTTTGAAAACTCATTCAATTCATCATTAGTAAAATTTGTAAAGATCACCTTAATTTCGATAGGTTCCGAAGTGTTTTTATTATAATAATCTTCGATGTCAACTTTATAACCTGGCGTATAAAAAATATTAATCGCTTGAATTATAGATGATTTCCCACTATTGTTACGACCTACCAAAGCGATTAAATTATCGAAACTTGTTTCGACATCCTTTAATGATCTGAAATTACTAATTTTAATAGTGTTTATCCGCATAGACTTCTTTTTTAAACTTTATACAGACATATATAAATTTTAAGTTAAATATAAATCATATATTAAATTATTAACATATGTAACAACTCCAATTTTATAAAATCTAAATGATTCTACTGATTGGTCTTGAAGCTGGCGGCGGCGCCATCTCGGCGGCGTACACCGAGAGGGCCAGGGCCCAGAACCTGTCGTCGTTGGTGCCCTCGGGGTGGTTGAAGAGGATGCGCTCACCCACTCCTCAACTGTGCGCGCGCGCAGTCTCGGACCAGGCCTCTACCATGAGTTCATGTGCCTCATTGGTAAGGTCTGGATCATCGATGAGGAATAGTTTTTCAATAACATATTCTTCGCCTTGATATCGTACATTCAAGTAAAGGGCTTCATTTCTAACCCACATCTGTAGATACCAGGCATCGTACTTGGTCTCAAAGATTCTGATCTTGGTGGTGTTCACCCACCCCATGCTAAAACGGGGTTCTGTACGGTTCATCAAGGAGCAAACATCCGGGTGCTTACCTTCTAGGATGACCTCTTCTTCTTCCCCAGTGGTCGCTGAGGCGATAAAATTCATGAACTTCAACTGATAGCGATCTGAAATAGGCCGGATGATATCCCTTCCCTCTAGGTCAGACGCCATTACCGATGCTGACTTAGACTCTTCGAATGGTAACAAACCAAAATAGAAGCGGATTCCCCATCCGAAAGTCGTCGCAACCGAAGCGGCGCTGAAAATTATCAAGAAAGCGAGTGCGAGGGCTCTGCCAGTAGTCTTATTCATCTTACTTCACAAACGTTTTCCTGAGCAACTCTGCATTTCAGCTATAAATGTCTATCTTTAATTGATTATATCACCACACATCCTTCAGATGACTCTTGCGATTGGCCTCGAGGGCGGTGGCTCCGCTTGTTCCGCTGCGTAGACGGCGAGGGCGACTTACGAGCGGGCTTGAATTTTTAATTGAGATTAAGCTCTTTCTTCAACAAATCAAGCCGTTTTACCTTCTCTTCGGTAGATATCGTGGGTAGATAGACTGGGTTTTCTTTTATATTCTTGAAGATTAGAGAAACTTTCTCTTCGCCGATATTGTTAACAGCCGTTTTTAACATTCCTTTGGCTCTATTCAGTTCAATCCTATGTCGAAGATAACCTTTTATCGTACCTTCGGCCCATCTGAAAAACCATTTTTTACTGAATTCTGATGACATTGCACATGCATTTAGTTTTATCTTTCATATAAAATATTCTTAGCGAAGAAATTTTTTGACAAATTAGATTGTTCGTGCTAATGGCTTCGACGCCGGTGGCGGCGCCATCTCTGCGGCGTAGACGGCGAGGGCCAGGGCCCAGAACCTGTCGTCGTGGGTGCCCTCGGGGTGGTTGAACAGTATCTTCCCCGACTTGCTGAGCTCATACCGCTCCACGTTGAGCTCCGCGAAGAGCTCCGGGTCGTAGGGTATGTGGAGAAGCGGCCTTAGGCCCACGGGTTGGCCGTCGTCTCGGCGGCAGCCCTCGGGGCACGTCGTCCTCCACTCGCCGTCAACACCCTCGATGTATCCGCTCCACCCGCAGCCGGGGCAGTCGGCCCGCCTCATGTTCTCCCTGAGGGCGGTGGCCATGGCCTCCTTGCTCGTGTCGGTAAAGTTGACACCCGTCACGTTGAGGAGGCCTCCCCGCACCATGTCCTCGACGATGTAGTCGCCGACGCCCGTCTTATCCGCGTAGACGGCCCTGATCACGCTCCAGCCGTCCTGCAGCCTCTTCATGTACCCTATCACGGCGCCGTACGGCGTCTCCAATGGGAACCTGTAAAGATGCCGCAGATACTTGTGGCCGCCCCGGACCTCAGTCACAGCCACAACACTATAGTCACGCTTCTTCCCAAAGTCGGCGCCCACATAGAAGTCGCCCCGGAGCCCCGCGTCCAGATCCACGTAGTCGATAGCGTTATCCTGAGCCAAGGTTATGAGACTCGTCGTCAGCCACACGTCTGTGTCCTCGGTCCACTCGCACAGCATCTCCCGTTTCCAGCGGGCGGGGTCGCCGGCGAGCTGCGCCTCGATCATCTCGACGATCCCGGGGCTCAGCGGCCCGTGGGGCGGCATGGCCTCGGTGTAGACTACCTGATGGGTGCTGAACCGGCCGTAAGCCGGGTCGTGGAACATCCTGTAGAAGACGCTGTCCGTGTTCCACGGAGTAGACTCCGCTATCAGGTACCCGTCCGTCGTGTTCAGGGTGAACAGCACAGCCGTGTACAGGTCCTCGTCGTCCCTGATGAAGTTCATCTCCATGAGGTACACCGCCTTCGCCGTGTGGCCCCTGATGGTCTCCGGCATAGGCGACTCGGCGAGTATCTGGCTGCCGTTCCGGAGCCTGATCACCGTCCGGAGCATGTTCCGTCTACCCACCGCGTACTCGTAGAACGCCGGGTCCAGCTTCTCAAGCCGCCTCAGATGCATGTGAAGAGCCTTGAAAGCGATGTTCTTCACCTGGTCAAACTTGGGGGCAGTCACCAGGATGAGGCTGCCCGGGTGCCTGAACGCGAGGTACAGCAGCTTCGCCATCCCGTTGAACGTCTTACCCGTCTGCCTTGCCTGGAGGTTGGCGACGAAGTGACCCTCGTCCCTGAGGAAAGGCCACATATACCTGTAGGGCTCGTAGCCCAGCCATGATCGGCAGAACTCCACCTGGTCACTTGGTAGGGTCCTCTTCGATCGTGTAACCGATCGCCGCTTCTCCTGTTTCCGCTTCAGCTCTCCGATCTTCTTCCTTAAGCCCCTTGAGCTCATCCTCCAGCATCTCCACCTCGACGTCGCTCACGATGCCGTAGCACGTGCCGATGGTCTTTATGAGCACCTCCATGGCCCTGAGTTTCAGCTTCCGGGGCACACGGGGGCTGCTTATCAGCTTGTCCAGCTGCTCTATGAGCCGCTCCAGGCGGTCGATGTACCTGCGCCGCTTCTCCTCGGGGTCTATCCTGACCCGCCGCGCCGTGACCTTGAACCTGATGCACGCCTCGGCCTCCTCGCCCACCTCCCCCTCAGCCTGAGCTTCCTTCGCGTCTCGATGAGCAGCAGCACGTCGTCCCTGAGGCGGGGGAGGCATGCCCTGACGTCGGCGAAGAGGTTCCTCGTCGTCTGGTCCTCCAGGTCTGTCTCGATCCAAGCCTTAAGCCTCCTACGCTCGTCCTCCGTCAATATGTAGCTCCGCATGGGCCCCACCGACTTTTTTCCGCGATATAACCACCTGCCGGTTATATCTGAGAAAAATCTTCACTCTCCCTCCTCCCAGTCCCTGCACCAGTACAGGTACGCCTTCGTCTGCGAGAGGACACCGAGGATCTGCAGGCTCCAAGCCAGACTCCCCGCGTCGGCGGCGGCGAGCCACTCCCTGAACTCCGCCTTCTTCATGTATGGCTTGTGGACCCTGGCTAGCCGCCGGTAGTAGTGGCCGTCGACGCCGAGCAGCGCCTCATGGACGCCGGCGAGCCCCTCGGAGCTAAGGCTGGCTAGTTTTCTCTCGTTATAGCTTCTCGAGGCCAGCAGCGCCGGATTGAAGCCCAGCGCCTTGAGCCTATCCACGGTTTTGACTATCTTCTCGGTTGGCTCCTTTACCAGTATCTTCTTCATGCCGGCCCTCTCGGCGAAGGGGTTGTACTGCGCCATGACCGCGATGAGCTCGACGTGCCGGCGGCCCGTGAGCAGCAGCGTGTCCCTTACGAGCTTGGCGCCGAGCCCTATGGTCCGGTACTTGGGGTGGACGATTACGCGGCTGATAAGCGTCCACTCCTTGTTGAGCTCCTTGAGATACGGTCTGTAGCCGACTGCCTTCACCCGTCCCGCCGCCGTGGGTGTCGTGTACGTGTACGCTATTACGCCGACGAGCTCCCCGTCGAGCTTCATGGAGAAGAACTTGTGGGGCGCGACCACCCTGTGGTCCCTGTAGTGGAGGTATGCGAGCCGCATGTAGTCCTCCTTCGTCGACTCCTGGACGGTGACGCCCCGGGTGACGGTGCAGCCTGCGGTCTCAGCGTTGGAGTAGTAGTTGACGCTGATCTCTGTGCCCCAGCCCTTGCGTATATGGATACTGGGGCAGAGGTCGTCAAGTAGGTCGGTGTGGGTGGTGGCCACGATGAGGGTGGCGCCGCTGCGGCGAGCCAGCTTCTGGACGTTGTAGGCGACGATCTTGGCGGTGGATCTGTCCAGGGTGCTACAGAACTCGTCGCACAGCCAGTAGAGCTTCCCCATGTCCAGCAGCTGCGCGATCCTGAACCGGTACCGCTGCCCGTCGCTCAGGTGACTCGGCCGCCGGAGAAACAGGAACGCGTCGTTTAGGCCCACCTTACTGAGCAGCCGCAGGGCGCCCCTGAAGCTGTCGCCCACCAGATCTATGATGGGCCTGTCGCCGGGTGCCTCAAGCTCAGACATTGTGGAGGCTTCTTCACCGAGGTCATCCTTCAATGCCCGCAGTAGCACCGACTTGCCGCTGCCGCTGTCCCCGGTTATGTAGACCACGTCGCCCACGGCCAGCTTCACTTCGAAGTCCCTGTAGAGCACGTGCTCCTGCGTCTCGTCGACGCCGAGCCCGAATGCCTCCGCCACCTCGATGGTGCGCTCCGTTAGGGGCGTCTGGGTCTTGAAGCTTATGTCGTAGACGTAGCAGCCCCGCTCCCTGTCGTACCTGCGTGCCCTTCTCCGGGCCCTCACGGGTATAACCGTCTCCCTTCTATGCCTCTCGGTAGCCGAACAGTGAGCCCAGCAGGGAGCCGACGATGAGCATGATGCCGTCGAAGATGGCCGGGTTCCATTCACTGAACACCAGCATGTGCACCAACTCGAGGGCCACGAGGCCCGCGAAGAACAGTATCATCAACCATATCGACAACACGAACCTGTCTGACGGCAGCTCCTCCTGGACACGAACCCTCCTCGCGGCAGAGTCGTCCTCCACTATCTTCCTCTTGATCAACGCTTTCCTAAGCCACGATGACACGTACACGTTCCTCCTTTCGCTTATACTTCCTGAGGCTCACCCGGCGGCCCAGAATCTGGACCTCCCTGATGGCCTTCATCATCTCGTCCCGGGGCAGGATCAGGACCACCTCCTCGACCAGCTCCAATGGTATCCTGGTGGCGCCCCACTCGTTGTGGACCTCCACGACGTCCTTCCCCAGTATGATCATCTTCTTCTTGCGGCCGCTGCAGCCGAGGTAGATGCCCCAGTCCTTGCAGTAGGCCTCGGGGCTCGCCTCGTGCTCACTCAGCTGGGCCCGTATGTCCGAGGCGTCAAGCCACCGCACCATGATGAAGCTGCCCCGGGGCAGCTCACCCTTCTCGATCTCCTCTAAGCTGACGCGCCTCAGACCCAATAACCTCCTCTCATATCCATCTGTTCCTCAGGCTGTTTAGCCCACTCTCGCCGAGTATCCTCATCTTCACCGCGAGACTCATGCCGACGTCGTCCACCGCCGGCGCTATCCTCGGCTCATACGATCCGTCTGGCTTCCGGGCGGTCACCAGGTCCAGCTCGCAGACGTAGCCCGCGCCCGGTGTGTACCTGTGGACCGCCCTCACGATCTGGAAGCTCTCCTGATCTATGCCGTCCTTGAGGCTCGTCAACGTCACCTTCATGGGCGGCCTGTAGCCTAGCTGGCCACGCCCCGGGACGGTGACCCGCGCAGAGACGAGCGGGTCCTTCCGGTGGGCGACGATGTTGTCGGCCACGTAGCCCGCGTAGTCCACGTCGGTGATGGTCTTGTCGACAAGCCGGAGCGTCCTCTTCCCGTAGGCGCCCTGGCTCGCCGAGTCGCTGTCTGCGCCTGCCTTCTCGTCGCGTATGAAACGGAGCTTGTCGACGAGGATGCCGCCGGTGCCTATGCCGGCGCTGTGGTTGGCCTTGATCTGCACCGTGTCGATTATGGGCCCCGGGTTACCCGTCTTCGAGAAGGCGCTAATGTTGACGCTGTACTCCACCCAGCTGGCCGCGGCGCCCGGGGACACCCCCATCTTCTCATAGTGGTCTGTGACCCATATGCTGTTCCTCCAGAGCTTGACGTCGAAGTCGTCGATGTTCAGCGTGGCCCCGTACTTCATGTAGAACTTGATGCGGTCGTACCCCGATATGTCCAGGTCCGTGAAGTTGAGCCTCATCCTGTACTGGGTGCCGCCGCCGGTGAACTGATACTTGACGCTTGCGGTGCCCGCCATCTTGTCGCCGGCGTCGCTCTGGGGGTAGTTGGCGTCGGTGGGGTCGGGGCTGCTCCAGCCCTCCGCCGACTCTGTCAGGGCGTCCTGGTCAGCGGGGCTGTACTCGGCCTCGAAGACGATCACCCTGACGTCGTTCACAAGCCGCGGGCTCCCCTTGATGCTCTCCTTGACCTGGATCTCAAGGATGTTCGCCGTGTTACCATCGCTGCCGTCACTGATGTTGAGGCTGCAGGTGAAGGCCCCGTACTTCTTGAAGCGGAGGGCGCCGCCGGCGTCGACGTAGAAGTTGGCGCCGGTCTCTCCCGACGCGAAGGTGGCTGTCTCGGCCAGCTTCTCCAGGAGGGCCCAGACGCCCTCCGAGTTGAACTTGTTGACTATTGAGCGGTTTGTCGTGTCCTTGTCCTGGTAGAACTCGCCGCCTGACTGGTCCATGACGTCGTCGACGATGGCGCTGATCTGCGTCGCCGACGTGTACTCCTTGGTGAAGGTGCGCTCGTGAAGTATCTCGCCCAGGTCCTCGCACACCAGCTGCACCACCGGCTCGTCGGGCTCCCCCAGCGCCACACGGTCGATGACCCGCGCCGTGACCAGCTTGTAGACGAGGGTCTCGCTCTCGGCGCCCAGGTACACCATGACGATGTTGCCGGCCCCCACTCTGCAGGCCCCGCTCAGAGGAACCTCCGCGTGAAGCCTCGCATCCTCTTTCTCCGTTATGGCCCTCGAGGCGACTAGGATCTCGTCCACGTAGCAGGTCGTGTAGCTGCTGTACCCGCCGTCGGTGTGGACGCACCCGAAGGTGAGATCATGGGCGTCCAGGGTGATGGCGCCCAGGGTACCCGAGACGTCGCCGTCATACTCGCCGTCGACGTACAGCTCGATCTCGTCGCCGCCGGGGTTGACGACGCCGACGACATGGTGCCAGTCTCCGTCCGCGACCGTCGCGCTGCTCGTGTACTGCCTGACGTTGGCGGCGTCGTCCTTGACGTAGAGCCTGACCTTGTCGCTGCTCCAGTTGAACTGTATCCGGTTCCAGTCGGCGCCGATGGTCTTCCCGAACCCGCAGATGACGCCCGAGGCGCCGACGCTGGCCTTCACCCAGAACGCGACGCTGAGGGCGCCGGCGGCCGCCACGGTGGTCATGAACCCCGTGTCCAGGCGGCAGCTGCTCCCGGCGAGGAAGTAGAGGCAGTGCCCGTACACGCCGCCGCTGTTCCATGTCGCGTTGACTATTCCGCTCTGGTGCCTGTTACGGCTCAGGTCGTAGGCCTTGGTGCCCAGGTTCTCGTCGAGACTGTACCGCCGCTGGGTGACGCCGAGCAGCGGGTCGTTGAGCATTGTGAGCCTGAGGCCGCATACAGCCGACGTCGTCACCAGGTCGGCGACGAGCTCCAGCAGCTCCTCAGGTATCAGGGGCGGGTTCTTGAGCACCGCGGCGTAGTCGTAGTCTATCTGGGCTGTCTGGTTCGGCGTGTTGCTGCGGGCGTAGAGCTTCACGTACTTGACTGTCTTCCCCGCCGCGAGCTGCAGCATCTTGGCCTCGAAGCCACTCGGCGCATCTGTCCAGCCTGAGCTTGTCGTAGAGCTATCTGTATACTCGACCTCCACCTTGTACTGGGGCGATGTGCCGCGGCCCCTGAGGCGAACCCGGAACAGCGGATGCTCGTTCGAGTCCAAGTTGAGGCTGCTTACGTCCCGCCTCCAGCCTGCGCCGTTCACTGTCCCTCCCTCGGTGACCTCCATGATGGCGTAGTCGCCCGAGACGTCGCCGGCGTTCTCGAAGCTCTCAGAGGCTGTTGACTGGAACTTGGTCCAGAGGCTGCTCCTGAAGCAGTCGTCGAGGAACCCCGGCTCCTCGTAGATCTCCACGTGGCTCTTGGCCCAGCTTGGCGTCGGCATTAGCCGCCCCTCCTCATTCTCTCTGTGAGGCGTGGCCCTAGCTCGCTGAGCCACTGGTCCATCTCAAGAGGGCTCCGCGGCTGCCTCTCGAAGGTGACGAAGATGGGGCCGAGCCTCGTCTGCTGCGTCGGCACCACGTACTCGCCACGGTGCAGCAGGTAGAGCCCTGTATGGGTGACCGGGCCGCCTGCCTGCATGCTCTTGATCCGGGAGTAGACGAGGGCGCCGGCGGCCAGCGCCAGCGGTATCACCCACCAGTTCCCCGTAAACGTCGCAAGTATGCTCTGAGCCGCCGCGGCGGCTCCCGTTGAGTCCTTGAGCATCCTGGTCAACACCGTGAGGTTGCGGACCACCTGGATCATGTTCAGGAACCCATACATCAGCGCCGTGGGGTTCAGATCTGTGATGGCCCGGCTCGTCTGGGTGATGGCAAGACGGGTCGCGTTCATGGCCCTCATCGTCATAAGCATGGTGGGCAGCGAGCTGGAGGCGCTTGACCTGGCCCCAGTTAATGCGAGAGACGCCTGGTTGGCGCTCTCGCTCGCAGAGTTAGCCGACGCCTGTGCCTCATCGAGGCCCGTCACCCTGACGTTGTACTCGAGGTCGACGCGGTCCGACACTAGGCCACCCCCGCCGCCCTGTAGAGTATCTCGCGGCCCGTGTTCAGCCTCTCAGCCAGCACCGCCTGAAGCAGGAACGGCCTCGCCGGCGTCCTGCTCGTCCCATCGTGGACGTGCCGAGCATAGTCCACCTCACGCCCCGTTAGTGGGTTGACGTGGCCTCCGCCGCCGGCGACCAGCTTGGCTGTGAGGAGGCTCGGCCGCTCGACCCTGACCGAGTCCCTGAGGGCCCCCGTCCGGACAGGGCAGAACGCCCTGGCGAAGGTCACCATGCGGGGTAGCTGGAGGCAGAGGTCCGCCGCCTCCTGGAGGGTCTGGGGTATCAGCTGCAGCTCCATCCCCAGGTCCTCTAGCCGCACCGGCTTTGTCACCTTCACTCACGTTACCTCCTTCTCGTTAGGCGTCTGAGCTCGTCCTCGAGCCGCCGCTCCTCCCTGTCCCGCTCGTCTGCGAGGGTCTCAAGGTAGACGCCGAGCCTCTCCACGAACCTGGCCGGCTGAGCCGTGAGCTCGTCGTGGGTCCAGCCCATGGTCACGCAGATGGCGACGTCGTCCAGATGTGGGCTCGGCTTGCATCGCTTCACAGCCTCTACGATTTTTTTCTCTCCTCCCGGGTCACCCCGTTGATTCTCTGTGTGAACGCGATCATGTCCTCCACGAGCTCAGGAGGCTCGATGGAGTAGATGTTCTCAAGCGTGATGGGCAGCGGCTGCCCGCTCTCGTCGATCAGGTCCCACTCGACCAGCGTCTGCACCAGCATCGTGTCGTTGAGTTTCCAAGGGTCGATGTCCGGCTGCAGGTCACCCGGCCCCGACCTCTTCCAGCTGGTGGACTCCTTGAGAGCTCGCTGTTTCATGCCGTATGTCCAGGTCCTGAAGACCAGACGGTGTCCCCTGATCAGAGTGTCATGTTTCATGGCGATCACGTGAAGCTGTGCTCCAAGTACCCTCCCGTGAACTCGACCCTGCACGCGATGAGGTCCTCAGGCTTCACCAAGGGGTCGACGAGCCTCATCTTGCCCTTGCTGAACTGGAGATGCTGGCTGTTGGGGAGCATGACCTTGAGGTAGAGCTCCGTCTGGTCGAGGAGGTAGCTCAGGTACGTGTCGTCCTGCAGGTTCATGGTGAGCCTGGCGTCACACAGCTGCTCCATCTCCTCGAGGCTCGACAGCTGCTTGGAGCCTGTCTCATTGAACACATAGTTGGGCTTGAGCTGGTTGTCGACTCTGAACTCCCAGTCCGTGACGCCGTCGACAGTCGTCCAGTCGCTCCCGTTGGTGCTCATCTGGACGTAGGTGTCGTCCCACTCCCAGGGCGTCCCCGGTGCGGCGCCGTAGCTGTGAATTGTCGAGGTCTTGGTGTCGTAGAGCTTGCCGATGAGCTCGGCGCTCCAGATGACGGGCTCCCCCACGCTGCACTGCACCGACAGAGTATCCAGCTTGAGCCCCGTCCAGTAGAGGTACAGCTTGTTGGACGCGTCCCTGTAGAGCTTGGCCTCCGCGAAGAAGTTGTATCCCCCGAGGAGGTACTTCTGAAGGTATTCGCTCAGCTGGCCCTGCAGCCACTTCAAGCCGAGGCGCACGTTCTCGCGCCTCATGAATATGCCCACGGGGCGGCCCTCGTCGCCGCCGTCGCGCAGAGCGAACACTCGGTTGAGCTCGGGGTCGAAGCTGGGGCGGAGCTCGGTCACGTACCCTATCCTGTAGAGCGTCGTCGGCGTCGCCCCCGGGCTGCCGCCGTAGCTCGCCTCGTTATAGAACGTGTGCCCGAACTCGATCTGATCCTTTCCCTTGTAACTAACCATAATAAAGCACCTCTACCCTAGTCTGGCTGCGAAAAAGTGGCGGCCTGAGGCTTCCCTCGTCCAGGTCCCGCCACGCCGAGACCTCAAGATATTCGAGGCCTCCACCAGGACTGCTGCACTTGGAGTGAAGTATCCGGTCCACCTCCTCTAGCATCTCCCAGCGCTGATCCGCGTCGCCCCTGGCCCAGACGTCCACAAAGTAGACCGCCTCGAAGCGCCTCTGAGCCGCCGCCGGGTCCTCGCTGAACCCCACCGGCCGGGGCGTCGTAAGGACGTGGCTCACCACCACCTGGGGGAACTCGGCCTTCTCCTGGAGCCAGTCAGCCGAGAACGTGGGCTCGTAGCCGAGGCTCCACCCGCCCTCGAGGAGCTCCAGCAGCGTCAATTTAGGGTCCGTCACTCCACCATCCTCTCCGCCCTGACCAGCAGGTAAGCCGACGCCTTCTCGACGCCCACCACGTGGTAGCGATGGCCCCTGATCTCCAGCTCGTACAGAGTCTCGCCCACCGGCGCCCACTGGGTAAACAGCGCCTCCACCGTCGCCCGTTTAACCTCCCCCGGAGGCAGCAGGCTCTCACCCAGGCTGGTCTTTATGACTGCCTTCTCTGTGTAGGAGGCCTCAGAGACCACGGGCTGCCCGTAGTCGTCGTGGCCTGTGACTGTCTGCTGAACCACCTTCACATCCTCTCCATGGAGCTCCAGCAGCTCTTCGAACCTGAGAGCCTGGGGCTCAGGCATCATGAGATCGAAGCCTGTGCCGAACTGACCATACTGGAAGCTCATGACTCGTACCCATCTCCCTTGGTTATGTTCGTCACGTTTACGCCCTGGTTGACGGCTGTGCCGGTGACGCCCCAGATCTGGTAGTTGTCGATGACCACGTGGTCCGTGTAGCCGCCTAGGTCGACGCCGTTGGGCGTCGTCGACTGCCCGTCGATCTGTAGAGGCCCGAAGTTGAGCCTGCTGCACTTGTTTCCGGCGCCGTCGTCGTCGACGTCTATCGCGTCGCCGCCGCAGGCGTAGAATATCGCGCCCATGACGAGGATCTGCTCGACCAGGCGGTAGAGCCTCATGCCCACCCCGTCCGTGTTGAAGTGCTGGTTGTTATGGAACTGGCACAGCCGGACCTTCCCGGACGTCCCGTCGAGGGCGCCGGCTTCGACGTCGATGCCGTTTGAGTAGAAGTAGTTGTTAAGGAAGTAGCTCTTCAGTATCACGCCCGCGCCGGCGCCTCCTTCAAGCCTGATGCCTACCTGGGCCGCGTTCTCGATGAGGCAGTCCTTCACCCAGAGGTTCCAGCTGTCGCCGGTGCTCTCCACGTGGAGCCCGTGGCGCTTGGGCTGGTTCATGTAGACTCGCTCCATGTGCCAGTCGCTGACCCTGTCGAGATGGACGACGTCACGGTCGCCGGCCCCCATGAAGAGGGTCATGTCGTAGAGGCCTCCGAAGTGCATGGTGTCGCCGGATTTGCCTATGTCGATGCAGTGGACGCCGCCGCCGAGGTTGAACCTGATCATGGTGCCGTAGTCCAGGTCGTGGTAGCACATGCCTGCCCCGTAGACGTGGACGGGATAGATCTCGTCGATGGTCCAGGGCTGGGTCTCGGTGATCTTGCCCTTGGGAAGCCAGACGGCGCCGCCGGTGTCTGCGAGGACATCATCGATGGCGCTCTGTACATTGCCGGCGGCCTTGTCCCAGACGTTGCCCCGGCTGTTCACTATCTTAGTCCGGTCGCCGATGAATCCCGCAGCTCCAGCGCCGAACCGTGCCTCTAAGGCGTCCACTAACGCGTCGTAGTGGCTATACGTAATGGGGTTCGGCGGGTACGGCTTCTCAAACGCAGGCATCTACATCTCCTCCTCCGGGTACCTCTCGTCCTCGTCGATGTGACGATACTCCGAGGCCTTGACGCTGGGAGACTTGTAGAGCCTGTAGAGCGCCTCGATCTCCTGGGTCCAGACCTCAATGATGCCCCCCGCGTCCTCCCTGTACTCGCCGGCGGCCACGCTCCTCGGCTGCCGGCCCTTGATGGTCTTGGCCGTGAGAAGCATGCTCAGCTTCTTGACGACCTTGTCCGACGAGCTCTGCGCCCCGAGCCTCTTGTCGATCTGGGCGTCGCTAGTCTCGATGATGGAAGCGATGTCTGAGTCTGTGAGGCTGGTGTGTATGATCTGCCTCACGTCCGTGGCTGTGCAGTAGGCCATTCCTTTCTCTCACCTTCTCCGTGGCCTAGCCGCTATTCGCCTTCCTCTTCCTAGGCCTCACCAGCTGGAACTCCAGGTCCTTCACGAGCTCGTCTGCGACATCGTCGTCTAACTTGAGGACCTCGCCGGGCGCCCAGAGCCTTCTGGGGGTTAGGGTTCCCTTCCGCCTCGCTCCCTTGAACCTTATCCTCTTCATATCTTTCACCTCGATTCTTAGGGGTTAACCGCCCCTCTGGGCGGGGAACTCTGTCTCTGAAGTCAAACGTAGGAGGCCGCCCCTTCGGCCTCTACGTGCAAATCTTGTCTATGGCGTCGTCCAGAACCAGCTTGGGTTCCAGGTACTGTCGTATGATGTAGGCGTCGTAGCCGGCCTTCTCGTCCCTGTACTTGGCCGCCTCGGTGGGGCCCTCGCCCAGCACCATGGCGGGCGCCCGGCTGTCCCCGATCAGAGGCCCCTTGGATGCGGTGGGCGTCGCCGTCAGGGCGTAGTCTGTGAAGGTCTTGATGGTGGGGTACCCTGGCAGCGTGAACTCTCCGCCGGCGGCGCCGACGGAGGCTATGCCGCTGTGCACCAGGTCCCGGACATAGGTGTTGGTGACGAACTTGCCCCAGATGCCCGGGTGCATGGCCATGAAGTCGGGCTCGTACCCCTTGCCCTCGACGTACTCGATGCTCGCCCTGATGGCCAGCCACGGGTTGGTGTCGCTGTTGGGCGGCGTCGTCATGGCGCCCCAGTCGCTGTACGCGGTGCCGCTCACCTTCTCGGTGCAGGCCTCCACGATCTCCACGATCTGCTTGTTCTCCATCCGCGCCAGGTCCTTGCCGGCGTCCTCCACGTTCAACGCGAGAACGTCGTGGGCAGCCTTCTTCTGCGCCTCGTCGCTGACGACGACATGGACAACGTTCTTCCAGAGATCGAAGTCCACCGCCGTGTAGGCCTCGGCCGCTATCTCGGCCTCCACCATGGCTGGCACCTTCTCCTGGCCCGCCAGTGCCGTGGCGACGTCGATGCGCGCCGTCAGGCTGTCCATCCGTATCGGCCTGCAGAGGCCGCGTAGCTTGTACCTGGGCCGGGCTGCTCCGAGCACCTCGTCCAGGATCACTACGGCCTCTATGCTCTCGATGTCCACGGGCGTGATTGCCTGGGCCTCGAAGACGCTGGGGCCGGGTGTCTTGAAGTAATCCCTCTGGACCGTTGAGTACCAGACTCTCATCACTTCACCCCCAGCCATATCTTGGCTGATGTGTCAGCGTCCTCGGCGTCCTCCGCCAGCGTCCCGACGATGCCTATGTTGGTGTCTAGTGCCGTCTGCACGTCAGCCTCTGCGTAGCTGGCCGGCGCGTCTCCCTTCACGAAGAGGGTGACCTCGCCCGCTGTGGCGCTGATCATGACCGCCTGACCCTTCTTGCCTCCGCCGCTGGCGGAGACCTTCTGGGCCTCGACGCAGCCCATGGCGACGCAGGTTATCTTGTGGGTGGTTTCCTCGCTGTAGTCGTGTGCTTGGAGTGCCATCATGAAGGGGCCGACCGCGGTGTTGGGCGCCGCAAGTATGCCGTTGCCGTCGTTGTAGACGATCTCGCCTTTCTCGATGTCCTCGCTGGCCTTGACGGTGAACTCGTCGATGACGAGGAGCTGCTCCTTGAGGATGCTTCCCGCCGCCATCACGTGTTCCTCCTTCCGAAGAGGCGCTGCCTCGTGTCTTCAATAGCCGTCTTCAGCTCGTCGCTGGCTCCCGCGTACTTGGCCTTGGGCTCCCTGTTGGATGCCTGAGCCTTCGCGGCCTTGACTGCGTCCCCCTTCATCTGCTGAAGGGCGTCCTCGGGATACCCCGTGAACCTCTCCCTCTCGGCCTCGATGTCCGTCACCAGACCCGCCTCTGCCCTCGCCTCGAGGACGCTCTCCACGACCTCCGCGTGCTGCCTCGCCTCGAGCTCGGATACCCGCTCGTCAGCTGTCTCCCTAGTCTTCTTCTCGTCTGTAAGTTGCTGCTCTAGCTCTGTGACTCGCTGCTGTAGCTCTTCGCTCAACTGTTTTTTCCTCTCTTCTTCCTCGGGATTCGAGCCCACCTGGGCTCCCGGTCCCTGGGCCGGGTCCTGTTTGGACTGTGACTCGTAGAACCGGGCGCACAGCTCCAGGGGCACCTGGGTCTGGGCGCACGCCACGTTGATGAAGCCCGCCTGAGGCACCGCCGGCGTGTCGATGAAGTCCACCCGCTCGAACACGAAGCTCTCCACCAGCAGGTAGGCCTCATGATCCGCGATGCAGTCGTGGCTGAAAGGATCCTCGGAGTAGGTGAGGTCCTCGCCGCACCTGCTGCAGGTGTCTCTGTAGCTGAGGATCACCACGGAGATTGGACCCCACTCTCCCGTGATCAGGTGCTCCCAGGCGGCGTCGTCCGTGATCTCCGCGGTCCCGAGGCCGTAGCCGTCCGGCTTGTCCGACGTGACGAACCTGCCGAGCTCCATGGGCTCGGGGTAGTGGGCGTCGATCCTGTAGCCGGGGCCGCAGCCTATGGGTTTCCTCAGGATGGTGGGCATGGCCTCCTCTAGGGCCTTGTCGCTCACCCCCCACCCGTTCCGGTTGACCGTGGTGTTCATGAGGTAGAAGGTGGCCAGGTGCTCCTCGTCCCCGGTCATGATGCTGTGGACCGCCGCGAGGAACCTGTGTCGCTTCACTTGGCTTCCTCCAGTTCGCCGGGGTCCCAGCCCATGAGCTCCCATATCTTCTCCAAGTTATTGCCGAGTGGCCCCATGCCGTGGCTGCCCCACAGCTTGGCTGCGGCGTCTGCCATCGCGTAGACGTCCATGGTGCGCACCGGGTTCCAGCGGTGCTTGACCTGGACAGGCAGGGGCTCGGTGAGTGTATCCTCGTATTCTAGGATCTTCCTCGTCCAGCGGTCGTACCACTGGCGCTCCACCTCTCTCTTCAGGTATCGCTGGATCGAGTGTACGGTGCCCTGGACGTAGGCCTCCAGCTCGGCGTACGCCGTCGCCCTGTTCTCTATGGGCTTCCCGAGGAGGAACCTGGGTGTGCCGAAGTTCGCGGTGACCGCCTGCTCCAGCCTGTCCAGCAGCCCGTTCAACCCGTCGATATCCGGCGTCATGTCCACCACGGTGGCCTCGACGCTCTCGTTCACCGCGATGCTCTTACCGGCCCGCGCCACCTCCGCGAGGCTCTCGATGGCCTTCTCGGCCTCCTCCGACGGCAGCCCGCTGGTGTCAGCCTTGAGGATGACGTAGGGTGCCCAGAGGTTCCGCGCGATCTCGGGGAAGTTCTCTCGGAGCAGCTCGTGCCTCGCCTGGCATACGCTGCGGACGGGCTCGACGTCGCTGAGGCCCAGCATGTCGGCCTCCAGCTGCAGGTTCGTGAAGTACAGGACCTCGCCGGGCTCGTAGAAGCCTTTCTTGCCCTTGTAGGTATAGCCCGTATGCGTCCAGTCCTCGTCGATGTCGGGCTTGAGCTGGGTGCTCTGCAGTGACAGCAGCTGCCTCGGGTAGTCGTCCTCGTCGAGGACGATCTCGAAGCCTGTCTTCCCGTAGACGCTGCGCTTCACCTGGGCCACGAAGAGCGCCAGGTCCATGTTGACCGTCTTGTTGAGCTCATCTATCTTATCCTCGACGTACCTGTACTTCTCGGGGTCCTCTGCCTCGAGGATGGTCTCGTAGCCGGCTGTGGTGGCGAAGTAGGCGTTGGAGACTATGCACTTCCGTACGAGCTCGTCCTGCCTGAACCACCTGTAGTCCTCGTTCATGCCCCGGTAATAGGTGCTGGATGTAGGTGTGCTGGTCTCGCCGTACCTCTTAGCCTTGGGCGCCGGAGCACCCCAGAGGACTCGCCTGATCCCTAGCAGCAGCCCCGACACGGTCAAGGCCTCCTCCGGGTTGTGCTCTTTATGACGACTCCAGGCCTCTCCCTGAGGCCTTTCCAAGGGTCACGTCGAGCGTCCTCCACTCTGTGCTTGGATGATTGTTTGGCCATGGGGGCGTTTTTCTCTGACAGGGCTGACTCCCTCTATGTTTAATTTATCCTTGGAAAATGAAGGATAAAAAAGTGGGTGAGAAAAAGTAGGAAATAAGGGTAACAAATATTAGTATCTAGTAAGATGAATATTATTAAAGAGGTAGATGATGAAGGAGAAGGTGTCGATCTCCCTCAGCGCTGAGGTGCTTGAGAGAGTAGATCAGGCAGCAAAGGAGGAAAACCGTAAAAGAAGCAATTACATTGATACTGTACTGAGAAGACACTTTAAGATGGAAGAGGCCCACCAAAAACCATTTGCTAGTTTTACCCGATAATATGGATTTATTCAGAAAAACCTATCATTCATTCATGCATTAGTTCGATAATGTGTGTTATACGCGCGAGCGAGCTAACTAAATTGCTATATATATTATGGAGATAAGATAAATTATGAAATGTCCACGATGTGGAGGCAAATCTACTTCAACCGGAAAAAAATGGAAATATGGTGTCTTTGATGTAGAGCTAGAAATTTGTGAGGAGTGCAAAAAAAAGTTCAATGTCTATTATATTGATGGTAAATTTAAGTATACTATACCAAAATATAAAAACTAAGTTACTAATTTTCTAATTCTTCTATTATTTCCTCAAATTTATGCGGAGCTTCAAATTTTCTACAACTTCCGCTGCGATTATTATTGGTTCTGGTAAGTTTTCATTTTTTTTAAGTTCCTATCATATTCTATTGTTTTTACTTTGTTGATCCAAAATAATCTTCTTTGATAAAACTCCATGCAGTCATATAAGGGATGATACGAATAATTTCCTCTCTTATATCCGTTTTTTCTCTATCTAAATTAAACAAATTTTTAATTAATATTTCATTTAATTTTATTTTATCAAATAATAATAAGTACAACAATGCTATAGAAATAACATTAATTCTTATACCCAATACCTTATGAATATCATTTAGTACCTCATAGAAATCTGTCCTTTTATTAGGGAAATTTAAAGTAATTATATAAGGAATTATTTTTTCTTTAGGATATTTGTGCCTGGATATTAGAACGGCTAGATCATCAAGCATCGTCCTTGGAGAGTCAAGTAAGGTATATTGATCAACATCAACTTCATAAGCAATTAAATAATCATTAATATTTGATACCATTTCTATTCTAAAATTAGTATCTCCTAAAGATCTCAATTTTGTGGGAATGTTGTGAGCAAGAAGCATATTTCTACAAATTAAATTATCGAGATTTTTATCATATTTGAGATTTTCCATCAATAATTCCACAAATTTTCTAAAAATATCTATCAATTTTTTTGATGGATTCTGTACTATATTAATGTCTTTTAAATATCTTTGTGTTCTTAAAATTTCCTGAGGATCTTTTGAATTAGAATATATTGGAATATTGTCTTTATTTACATAGAATGAATTAGTATCTACATCTATATTTATTGCTTTTACTGGACACCTCTTGAAACAAACGCCACAAGCAATACACTCATCACTATGTATCACAGGTCCACTTTCAGTATTATAAATAGCATTTACTATGCATACATTTCGAGTTTTATTATGTGGAATCCCTGGAAATGCAGAATTATCTATTTCAGAACTAGAAAAATAGAGACACGGATGATTTGGACAATTTATACATATTGAACTGTAAACTTCACCGTTATCTAATTCAATCAAATTATTAGTATAATTAACTATGATACTTTTTATACTACATTTTTCTATTAATATTGATTTTCCAATAAAATCTATTTTTTTCTTTACATATTTTTTAATAATAATTCCCCCTTAATTTTTTAATATTTTTTAACTTATCTTTATTTATTATGATTTTATATATGTCTATTAAACTTAAAATTCCTATGTTAATATTATATGATGAATAAATATCATCTATCAATTCATAAATATCGCTTCTAATATTTGGATACTTTAAAGCAAGAGATAAACTTGTGGTGTTATTTTTAGTTTTATATGGTTTTCTAGATAATAGTACAATTTTATTTTCTAAAGCTTGTCTGATTGATTTTGTGTCATGTATTTCTGTTTCTGTGGGTGATTTTATTTCTAATGGAATTGATTCTTCAGGATCAATAATTATGCCATCCATTCTATTACTTGTATCCCCACTACGAGTTATTGTTGTTTGATATTCTAAATAATTTAATAAAGAACCAATAAGAGGATAAAATGTATCCTGTTTTAAATTAGAAATTTCGCTGAATATATTTTTAAGTATTCTTCTTTTTGATATGATGTTTATATCATTTATTATTTTTATTCTTTGAAAATAGACATCAAATTCATCAATATTTACTTTTATATGGTTATCAGCAAGGTTATTTATTACTGGATAATTGTGATTATTAAATTTAATTGCGCCATAAATGCATCTAAATACACATAAACCACATTTAATACATTTATCTGTATTTATTGTTATTTGATTTTCTTTATTCAAGTAAATGCTATTTGTCGGACAAACATTTTTATCTATAGGTAATATATCCGGATGTTCATAAAATGATAAGCAATATTTGTTTTTACATAGTAGACATGGGACTGATTTATTATTAGTTTCATCTTCACTTACATAATAAGCAAAATCATAATAATCTTCTCTTCTAATTTCTCTTATTTTATTACTATTCGGAATGAAACATAATCCTTTTTTATTTTTTGTATATTTTTTCATATTAACCCCATAACTCAGTATCTAAATATTCCATTCTATTAACTTCTAAATCATATAATTGCTGGTAAGGGCAAAATAATATTTTATCAACATCCGTAATATTTAATCCCTCCATAACTCTTGTACTTAAATCGGATAATGTTTCAATATGATCTCGATCTATATCACTCATTTCATATCCGCTTCTTTGAATTTTTATATAATATGATAATGCTCCAAAAAACGCTTTCTCATCAAGACTGAATTTGTTTAAATCTTGGTATCTAATATCGTAAAGACCATTATATTTTGAACATATTTTTTCACCTTTACTAGTAATTTTCAACATTTTTAATGATTTATTATATATTTCTCTATTTCGCACTTCTTCAACCCAACCCATATCCCTAATGATTCCTATGGGAAATCTAGTATAATTCTGTACAGTATTAACTTGTTTATCTTCTGCGGCGCTCCTTAATTCTGATTTTAATTTATCATAATCTCTTCTAATTTCAATTATTTTTGAAATTTGAGTTTCTAAACTGTATTCAAGTCTATCATTTTCACATGCTAATGTTGACAAAATTATTTCATCTCGATAGATTATTCCCCCCAAACCTTCAATAATATTTAATAAAAAAAGAAATGGGCGGATATTATTTCCAGTTCTCGTCTCAACATTTGGGTTTGGAAAAACTATGTTAAAAATACATTCTGTAATGAGTTCTTCGATTCCAGACATAGGACTTTTAATGTAGCCTGATAAATCTGAAAAAACAAAATGAGTTCTATCTGACCCAGGCCTTAACCACCCTAACATCCTATAAAGTTCCGAATACATTTTTACTTGATTATAGATGGGGTCCCTTGTTGTATCCTCTCTAGTGGACCTCCTTAATGCTTCTTCACCAATAGCTCCCTGAGACGATACTAACCCAGTAGTCGCTAAAACGTTTCCCATATCATAATGTCCAAAATCAGTTCTACCTCGTAATTTTTCAAATATGGTTTCAAAGGTTGTAACAAACTTATTGATATCAGATCCTGGATTAGGAAATCGCAATACTGTCACTTGAAGCCCCCTCTCCCAAGTATTAATAATTTTTAAGGGAAAAAGGTTATCATGTTTCTGGAAAAAGTAACTACCAACTAGTAAATTCCGTAATGTAACTTATTTTAAAGCGTCGTGACATACTATACAGGTGGCCCATTCCCATGCAATCAAGATTATCTGATGACAAACAAAAAGAAGAATACAAGGTTCACCACCGAAACCAACTCAATGACCTAAATGGAACTGATTGGATTAAAAACACGGTTAGTATTTGGTATCAGCGTGGCCTTGGAAAAAACCATCCAGACACAAAATATGAGAAAATGCACCCTGCACCATTTGCGTATCTCATGATCGAGAGATTGTTATTATTCTTCACTAAAAAAGGAAATCTAATTTTGGATCCTTTCATGGGCGTTGGTTCTACATTAAAAGCATGTGCATTAAATAATCGAAAAGGCGTTGGCATCGAATTAATTAAAAAATGGGCTGACATAGCAAGTAAGAGACTTGAGGAAGAAACCTTAGATTCGGATGATCAAAAAATAATTCATGGTGACAGTAGAGAAGAACTCAAAAAATTTGATGATAATTATATTGATTTTATAGTTACTAGTCCTCCTTATTGGAGTATATTAAATAAAAAACCAGATCATAGAGTATTAGAAGAACGTGTTCAACATGGATATGATACAAATTATAGTGATGATGAAAATGATTTAGGAAATATCGAAGATTATGATGAATTTTTAGACGAATTAAAAAAAGTATTTTTAGAATGTTACAGAGTTTTAAAAAATAAAAAATATATGGTTGTAGTTGTAGCTGATTTCCGTCACAAATCAAAATATTACCTATATCATGCAGATATTGCTCGAATTATGGAAGACGTTGGGTTCGTATCAAAAGGTATAACGATCCTTGTGAAAAACGCAAAAAAAGTTTATCCTTATGGATATCCATATGCGTACGTTCCAAATATTCACCATGAATATATCATGATATTTGGCAAAGAGTAGATTACATTGACATCAGTTAATTTAGATCAAGCCGTTAAATTCTTCAAATCGATACCATACAGGCAAAGTGGCTATAAATCGCGGAGTTGGGGTCATCCTTTTCATTTTTTGCTTTCATATCCTAGTAAATTAAAACCGGCAATAGCATATTTTTTAGTAAAAACATTCACGCAACCAGGAGAAGTAGTTCTTGATACTTTTAGTGGTGTAGGTACGGTCCCATTTGAAGCCTGTTCTCAGGGTAGAATGGGGATTGGATCAGACATCAGTCCTATTGGATACCATGCGACAAGAGCTAAAGTAAATCCACCAAAATATATTGACGTCAAAAAACAGATAATTGAACTTGAAAAATATATAGAAAAAAAGAAAAACGAAATTAATCATAACGTTGAAGAAGAAATTGTGGATTATTATCATGAAGAAACTTTAAAAGAAATATTGTGCTCAAAAGAATTTTTCAAACAAAAGAATGAAGAAAATTTAAACTATTCTTTTCTGATCACATGTGTATTGCATATTCTTCACGGTAATCGACCTTATGCTTTAAGTCGAAGATCACATAATATAATGCCGTGGCCACCAAAAGGGCCCTTCAAATATAAATCCTTAATAAAATCATTAACAGAAAAAGTTGAAAGAAGCTATAAAAAACCTTTACCTATGAACTTTACCTTTGGCGAATCCTATCAATATGATGTATTTAAGATGGGATTTAAAGATGAAAGCATGGATTGTATATTAACTTCACCACCTTTTCATCAAAGTAGAGATTTTGTTAGAATGAATAGAATTCGTCTTTGGTTTTGCGGATGGGATTATGAATATCAGAAAAACATTAAAGATGATTTTCTTGAAAGTAATAAAAAAATAGACAATTACGAAGAAATTTTAAATGAATTTCATAGAGTGTTAAAAAAGAACTCAATATGTATCCTTCACACTGGTGTAGTTAAAAAATTCAATATGGCAGAGGAAATTTCTGCTTTAAAAAACGATGAAGAATTTACTGAAATAGCCATAATATATGAAGATACATCTGATTTGGAAAATCATGGAATTGTCGACTCAGGGGCAACACACAAGCACCAATTTCTTATCTTGAAAAAAATTAAATAATTCTTTAAACTAAAGTTATATTAAATGTCTGTAACGAGGAAATTAGGCTCTTCAGAGCTAAAATGGGGTTTTATTTTCATCGGTAAGAAAAATGAGAATAAATTCAAATTGGGTGAACAAATTTACTTGTTATTTAATGAAAAGAAATATTCTTGTCGTTTAAATAAATCTTGCAGAATAAATTGCAGGGATTTAATTAATACACTCAAGAAGAAAAGAATTACTGAAATTCAATTAATACCTGAAAAAGAAAATCTTTTTCGAGTAGAAAAGATTTAAAAATATTTTATAGAATAATTGTATTTCTTAAAAAATCGCACTCATATTTTAACCATTGAGCACATTATTTAACGAGTGTTTAACGTTATCTCCACACTTTGATGCCTTTTTCGTGAAGATACTGAGCCGCGAGGTCAGCTACATCCGGGCCACTGTAAGGTATCTTCATCGCCTTGACTCTATGCATGACGTCACTGTAGCTGACCTCAAGGGGCTGATCTTCCCTGAACTCATCAAGGATGGTCTGGGCTACCTTCTCGGCTGCCCTGTACTTGGGGCTCAGGGTCCGGTAGTGAAGGGTCATCGCCTTGGCCACTTCTTCGTCGCTGCAGTGGCCCTTGAGGCCCCATATCGTTGGCATGGGTCCGCTGCGCTTCATGCGGCGCTGGGGAACCTTGAGGATGGGCTCAACTATGTCGAGGGCACGCAGGTTCCTGAGGACCCGGTGGGCCGTGGCCTCGGGGAGCCCCAGCTGTACCTGGAGGAGCCACCCCGTCGCCGCGCCGTGCCTGCAGAGGTAGAGGAAGGCCTGGGCTATGGCGTCGGACCTGAAAATACGCCCACACGCTGACAGTATCTCCCTGTCGTAGGCGAGGGCCGTCTTCGCATTAATTCTGTCATATGTTAGAATTATTTGAAAAGCTCTTATTATGTATAATATGGGAACACTGTCATCGCGTGAGCGTATTTCCATCTTTATCTCCAGCTACGTTATTCTCATCAACTTCCAGTAACCATATTCACAAGCTCATCTATAACCGCATCGAAACAGAGGCACACACCAGCAGCTCAGCCCTGGTCCCCCGGGAGAAGCAGGCTCGCCAGGTACTCCTCGAGCTGCCGCCGGGCCTCCTCGTCGGCCACGTCGATGAGCCTCCCGTCGACGAGGTCATGCAGCGTCCAGGAGATCAGCCCCGCATTCGGGTTACGCGTCGCCAGCCCAATGTTCTCCAGCTTCTTCACCATGGTGTTAAAGTTGACGGGCAGCCGGCCCCTCGACTCCTTCCCCCTCACGTGGAAGTAGAGGTCCCTGGTCTTGATGGTCCCATGCTCCCGAATAATCAAGGCGGCACGCCTCGGCTCAGGCGTCAGGCCTCCGATGAGCTCCGCCATGTTCGACGTGAAGTCTTCCCTGATCAGCTCCCTCGCGGCCTCCGATAGGTTAATGGCCACGACGCGTTCAGGCGGCGACTCCCTCAGCACCTGGGCCAGACGCTCATCAACCAGGGTGGCCACCATGCTCATGTCCACCGGCGCCGCTGCTGATTCGGGTGAACTCACCGCCTTGACTTGGTCGACGTCAAGCATCTTGACAAGAAGCCCCTTAAAGGTGGAATAGATTTCCAGATCCTTCCTGAGGGCAGCCATCGTCTCCTTGAGTCTCTTGACGTCCACGCCCTCGAACCGCTTCACCTTGTCTCTCAGGTCATTGAGCTCTATGGCCTGGGTCTTCTTTTCACCCTCGAGGGTGCTGACCCTATCCCTGAGCCCCTGGTCTTCGCCGTCTATATGGGACTCCCGGAGCTCCTCTTTTAGGCCCTCTTCCCTGGCCCGTGACTCTTCCAGCTCTCGCTGGGATTCCTCATACTTCGATCTATACATCTCCTCATCACCATCGATCTTTTGAGCCCTACTCTGGGCCAGGTAGTCCTTGACCGCCTCGGGCTTCAGCTCCCCCATGGCCACCCTGCGGCCCATCTCCTCGGGGACGCCGGCGGGCAGGACATAGACGTGCTTGTACCGCTTGTCCTTGGTCTTCACGAAGAAATGGCCAAGCCGTAGTTTCTTCACGGCCCGGAAGTCCCACCGTTTATCGAGAAGATCACTGATTGTCCGGGCCTCGTTATTGTCCATCTGGACACCGTGGATCTGTGTCCCGCACTGTTTACGAACCTCGTTATCTATGCTACTATAGGTCTGGCTGTCCACCCAGAGATCCAGGTCCAGCACAGCGCCCTCTGAAGCCATTCTTATTGCTGTACTTGTCACCGGGGTCCTGGAGCCGAGGGGTATGAACTTGCGGGCCTCCGGGAGCACGATGATGACGTCCTTCATGTTCCTGAGAACATAGTCGATGGTCCTCTCGATGACCAGGCACTGCACCTCGTCGCTGAGGGGCTCCAGGTCCATCAAGTTGACTCCATTCACCAGGGGAAGCGTTGTCGCCCACTCCCGTTCCTCCAGCTGGGGAAGAATGTCCTTGAAGTATGCCTCCAGTTTCAGGTACTGGTCCTTGTCTAACCCCCTTGTGGCGTCACCTTGAAGGCGTTGAATGTTCTCGTAGACGTCCCTCAAGGTCTGAGCTCGGTCACAGGCGCGGATGATCCACGCCTCCTCGAACCTCATCCTCCTTTCCTCGCTGGCCTCAAGGATGTACTGCACGTACCTCCTATCGATGAACTTGCTGCGGCTTCGTCTCGGCTGCCTGTAGAAGGGCTGAAGATGCTGGGCGACGTCCATATCGATCTCGCCCCGCTTGGTCCTGAACGCGATGGCCCTGCGGCCTCCCCTGTAGATGATGGCGTTAAGGGTCGTAGTCTTCCCGCTTTGCTGCGTGAGACCCGTACCGAGTAGGTGGTCGGGGTCGATGTGGACCGCCTCACCCGTCCCCACCTCGAAGCCTATCAGTATCTCCCCCATACCCCAACCCTCCTATAGGAAGTCCAGGCTGTTCTCCAGCCCCAACTGCAGCATCCTCATGACGTGCTTCCTCTTGGTCGCCGTGCCACGCATCTGCCTCAGGCGCCGCACGAGCCCGACGTAATAGTCGACGCTCTGGCCTCCCGAGAACAGCCAAACCGTCACGGCGATGTGGGCAGCGTAGTCGACAATGTACTGCGCCAGCTTCTCCACCTCTTCCTTCTTGAGCGGTTTATTGTCGAGGAGCTTCTGTATGATGGGCTTCAAGTCAGCGCTGTCCGGCCTGTGCATCCAGTAAGCGTTCTCGAACCAGTTGTCGGGGCGTATCGACTCTGGTACGCTAGATACTGGGACGTGGACCGGCTTCCCTGTGGCCCTGTCTCTTACGATTATTGTCTTGGCGCTCATCTCCCGCTCCTTAGCCTGTCGATTATCCCGAGCTCCAAGGCGCAGCCGAAGCAGAAGTCCAGCTCGCCGCCGCGGCCCTCGTCGATGAACAGGATCAGGGGCACCCCGACGATGAGCTTCCCGCAGCCGAGGCACGTGGCCACGTTGCCCCTCGCCTTGAGGGGCGTGAACGCGCGGCCACACAGCGTTATCATCTCGCCAGCGTACTCCCAGCCTGCATGGTCGCTTCTCTCGGTGGGGTATGTCTCGAACCTCATGGGGCACCCAGGGTTGTGCCGCTCCATGATCTCGACGACGCCGTACAGGCCGTCGCCGTGCACCTCCTTCACCTTTACCCGGCGCCGGGCTCCGCACATCTCACAGAAGTCGGCTGCGTCCATCCACTCGTCCCTCGGGTAGTCCTTGAGGAACAGCGGAGCCGGCGGCCTGACGTCCTCAACCATCAGCTACGCCTCGCCTTCCTGGAGCCATGCTCTACCCGCTCCCTGCTGTAGATGTCGCCGCGGCCCAAGGGCGACTTCATCCTGTCGACCCGGGGCTGCCCCTGTATGTACATGATGAGCCTCAGCCACCGCCAGACGGTCTCCCAGCTGCTCCCCGTCTTACGCGCGAGCTCCTCAACCGTCACATAGTTCCTCACCGGCAGAGCATCCATAATGGCGTCAACTATCTCCTCATAGGATTTCCTCGACTTCTGCTGGGGCGTCAAACCGGGCTACAACCTCCCTCCAGGCGTTGAACGTGCACGTCATGGAGCGGGGACGAGACTCGTCCAAAGGGAGACCAATCCCCAGAGTCTTGAGTCGAGGCATGTTGAGGCTCGTCACTCTGGGGTGTTTTCCGTAAATGTTCATCCATCGGCTTCACGCTCCTCGACACTCTCCTCCCGGGATTCGGCCAGCGTCTCGCACACCTCCGCGAGGCCCAGCGCCACTTCGACCAATACACGGGGCCTCTCCGTCTCGGCGTGGGGCTCCACCAGGCGAGCCAGGGCCCTGAAGGTCTCCGCCTGTCTCCTGAACTCCCTGGCGTACACGTCCTGCTCCGTCAGCGCCAGTCCTCCCGCTTCTCGTCCTTGAGCAGGGGGCAGCGGTCACAGATCAGTTCGAGGCGCTCCACCAGCTCGTCCAGCTTCTCCTCGTGCTCCTTGACCACGTTGATGATGAGGTCCAGTACGTCGATCTTTTCGGTGAAGGTCACCGCATCTCCCCCATGACGAATTCCAGGAGCGTCAGCTGGCCCACGGATGGGTCGCGGACGCGGTCCAGTATCTCTTCCCTGCTCGCTCCCCTGCGGCTGCATAGCGGGCACGTCACCTCGCCTGAGGCCTCGATCTGCTGAGGCTCCGTCTCGATGCCTCGCTCTCTCTTGACGAGGCTTATGAGCTCCAGGCCCTTCTTTATGGGAACACCTATCTTTATGGCGACCTCCCACGCGAGGTACTCCTCGTCGGGCTCGGGGTGCTCGTCGAAATATCGCCGTATATGGGCAAGCGCAATCTCCCTCGGATCGGCCTCAACCGGGGTGCCCAGAGCCCCGCCCTCAGCCGGCGTCTCGGGCTCTGGGGTCCCCGACTGCATTTCTGCGTCGTGGGCTACCGTTGCGTCGGCTTCTGGCTGCGACACAGTGGGGACCGTGATCTGCTGATCGGGGCTAACCGGAGCCCCATCTTGCAGCTGGGGGAGTTCGCCGCTGCTAGGCTGGGGCTCCGGTGTCCCTGCCGCTTCGGCCTCCTCAAGGTCTCTACCTCCTACCATGGAACCGGTAGGGCCTGTCTCAGCAGAACTTGGCCTAGAGGATTCAGGGACCGTGATGCCGAGGCTCGTAAGGGCCTCCGAGAAGCCGGGTAATTGCGATCTGAGATCGCTTTCACCGGCTTCCTGTTTTCCCGGTAATTGCGATCCGGGATCGCTTTTCTCGTAGCATCGTTTATACTCGGCTGGGAGGAGTAGCTGGACGTATCGTTCCGAGTAAGTGGTGAGCCTCGAGATGGTCTTTGCCACCTGGGTCCTCGGGACTCCCTCGTCCTCGACCAGAGACTGGGCCAACATGGTAAACTGCTCGGCCCTCTCCTCCCTGGAGACGACGCGCCTACAGCCATTAGCTATGATGCGGGCCGCCCATAGCTGTACACGTGTCTTGATGTTGGGCAGCGTCTCTGTCCGCCAGTTAGGGTGAACGTCTAGACGGTGGTTGCCGTCGATAACGTTGCCCTCGGCGTCCAGCAGCACCGGGTACAGCTCGTCCACGCTCCTCCTCGTCTCGGCCAGATCATACAGTGTCTCAGCGTCTCCTCTACTCATCCCTCCATGAACCTCCCCAAGCTGTCCCTGAACAGGAGCCTCTGCCACGCCGGCCTCAGGATCTCCTTGTTGGCCGGGTCCGCGGCGAGCCACGCCTCCGCCATCAGCTTCATGAACTCGCCCCTCGCCGGGTCCCCGGCTATCTCTATCGCCGCCTTGTCCAGGGCCTCTACCCACTCCCGGTCAACGGGCTCTAGGTACTCGATGTCGTCCAGCTCAAGAATGATCGAAGTCTTCATGGTGACCTCGCCGCCCAGCTGCTCCACGTCCTCCTTGAGCCTCCGTACGCCGGTGAACACGGCGCGGAGCCTCTCGAGGGGCATGTCGCCGCTCACCCTGACAGGCCTCCCAGCCGTGTCTGCATGCGGCCGTGGCCGTTGAGCCGCATGAACGTCTTGAGGGCGTACACCCGGGTCTCCCGGTCGTCGCACGCCATGAGCTCCACTGCCGCGTCCAGCGCCTTCCTGGTGTACTCGTCGAGGCCGCCCGTCACGCCCTCCAGCCTCAGCACTGCGGGTATGTGGTCCCTGCCGCTGAGATGGATGTACTTGGCTGCCATGCGGCTGTCCGGCGTCCACCCGGCCAGGCTCTTGAGCATGTACTCGCCGACCCCGGCCCGCGCCCACTCCGTCAGCCGGGTGTGCCTCCACATGTGGGGCCGTATGTGCCGGACCCCCGCCCTAGTGCACAGCCGGTCCATGAGCTTGTTGGGAGCCGACTCCTCCATGAACCGGGCCTCTCCTCTCCAGACGGTGGCGAACAGCGGCGCCCCGGGCCGGGGCCTCGGGTGTGCCTCCAGCCAGTCCATGAGCGCCGGCACCGACCTGACCAGCGGCATCGTCCGCTCCCCTGTCTTCCCGTGGACCCTGAGCTCGCTGTAGCCCTCCCGGTGCGTCACGTCCCGTATCCTGGCGCCTATGAGCTCTCCCTTGCGGCACGCCGAGTCCCTGGAGACCGCGATGAACGCCTTTGCCCTGGGCCACGCCGCTGCCTCCCAGAGGGCCGCCTCCTCGCCCCTGCTGATCAGCATCTCCCTGAACTCGCTGCGGCGCCTCATCTCACGCCGCAGGTCCCCAAGCGGCACGCCGTCCATGATGCTGGCCGCCCTTGCCTCCGCCGCCTTCCTGCCGAGGCCCCGCCGCCTCAGGCTATACCTCAGCAGCTCCTCCAGGTAGACCGCGTAGACAACCGTGCTGCTGGCCATGAGGCCGCCGGCGCGGGCCAGCCTGTACCACGTCCCCACGTCGAGCTCGCCCGCCTCCTCGAGTGGCAGCCCCACGTGCCTTGTGAAGCTGGCGGCGGCGCTTGTGTAGCCCTCCACGCTGCTCTGGCTCAGCGCCCGCCCCGCCAGGTAGCCGTCGAGGAGCCGCTGGTTGGCCACCGCCGCCGAGACGTCCACTTTAATATCTGTAAAGTTGACCTTCTCCAGGAGCCGCGTTCTAGCCTCCATCGTCTCCCTCCTAGAGGCTGTCGACCAGCTGGGCGCTCGTCTTGGCCCTGGCCTCCAGCAGATCCCTCTCCATCACCTTCTCGTAGTACGTCGTGATCCCCATGGAGACGACTTCACGCACGCTCTTCACCAGGCCCCTGCCCTCGAGCTCCCTGTACATCCTGGCCACGTCACCGTACAGGACGCAGCGGACATGCATCGGGTTCGGATGTTCTCGACTCATATTCTCCTCATAGATACAGGCGAAAGTAGACCAAAGGCGGGAGAAAATCCCGTCCCACCGGAATACACCTTATAAACGTATCTACTGTTCCCCGGGCTCGGTGACCCAGTACAGGTACCTCTCATCCACAAGCACATGCCGCCGATCCATGAGCCTCCGGAGCGCGACATCCACAGTCTTACGGCTCAACACCAGGGCACGGCGGATCGCTGTGAAGCCCTGCGGCTGAGACAGCGCCAGGAAGAGGTAGACCAGCTTCTCCGACGGGGCTCCCTGTGATCCGAGCCTAACGATATGCTCATGGTACCGCCTGAACCTGAGCGCCGATGAAAGCTCCTCTACGAGCTCCTCCCAAGTCCTCTCGGACGCCAAACCGCATCTCGCCCGCGTACATGGACACTACTGAGAGGCTCAAACCTCCACGGTTTACCACTCATTGAACCTTAAAGATTGGGAAACGTGGATACATAACCGAAAAACAGATTTAAACTAAGAGTAAATCGATATCTTTCTTCATATATGAGAATGTAAAGATGACAACTCATCGTAAATAAGCACACGCGCGCAATTACTCAGCCTTTAAAAACTTCATTGAGAATTTTAAAAAGATAGGTCGCAACATTAACTTCTATATAAATTTTTTCGTTAAACATAGTGAAAACATTTTTAATAAAATGCATATATATCGGGTGAGCCTATGAAGGAAAAAAACCTGATAAAAAAGGTAAACCGTCTGCAAAGTTTTGGAATTTTTCTAGTATCATCTGGTTTTATCTGGATTTTAAATAATTTAATAAAAATATTAAAAAATGAACTTGAATTTTCATATGCACTAATACCAATAACCATTCTTTTTATCGGTATACTAATTATATTACTCATAAACTTCGATGGGTGAACCAGATGATTGGAAATCTTAATAATATATTTTTAGATCTTTCAATCCATAAGTCAAAGCAGTTAACATTTTTAGGGACTAAAGGTACAATAGAAATACTTATCATTTTAAAAAAAAGAAAAAAAATTGATTTTACTGAATTGGAAGATATTATAATACAATCAGATATAATTTCTACAAGCACCCTCGAAAAAAGAATAAAAGAATTATTAAAAAAAGGCATTATTAAAAGACAGAAAAAAAATAAAAAAGATACATATAAATATTATATGACACATAAGGGCACGTCTTGGTTTAAAACAATTGATGAATCCGAATTAAATATTATTGATAAAATATATATGTGTAATAAATGTTTTAAATTATACGAGAATTATAAGAAGAAATGCGATATATGTTATAGTTCTCAAATAATTGAAGTTGAATTATATAATGGAAATATTTTTAATAATGAGGGATATATTTTCAATAAGAAAAAGATAGATGAATATTCTGAATCAAAAATGTGGCAAAAGATGGGTATTTTTATAGGTCTCTTAAGTGGAATAATATCATCACGAAAAATTGATTTAGATATATATGATAGAAAATTATCGGTAGTACAAAATTCACATATTATTGAATTAATTAAAAAATCTAATATAAAATTACCAATAATACAAAAATCATATATTAATGAATTATATAAAAAATATGATAGGAGTTTTGTTACGGATTATATAAATGAATTAAATAAAAAAGGATATATATATTTTATAAATGATGTTGTATATTCTAAATTAGATAGTAAAGATATATTAAATATTATTGGGTTCCAATGTAATTCGTGTAATAAATGGATAATCTTTGATCCTCTTATACATCAAGCAGAATATTTCGAAATGTTAAAACGGACGATTCCACCACGAGAGGGATATTTATGTAATAATTTCCATCTTTTATGTTGGAATTGTCATAATATAAAATGGCCTTTTTGTCCAATTTGTAATACAGACACCTGCACGGCAATGAACATGTTATATAAATCTGACGAAAGAAAGTTAATTTATGATAAATTTGATAAATTAAATATTTTAAATTTATTTTCTTAAATTATTCAAACCAAAGTGTGTTTACTTAGGTAAAACTCATTCAATATGTATAATATTATTCTTCATATCAATTATATTTACATGAATATATTTGATAATAAACACGTGTTAAAAGTAAACGAATAAATAGATCTTATCCCCAGCACCTCCTCAAACCCTGAAACAAGGTTTTTGGATATGAATAGATGCACAAAACTATAATGCATACATTAGCGAGATATTTGTACGAGATATTCAAGCTAACTCCCTGCGCCATTACACCCTTTTTGATATAATTTAATAATCATATACGCTGTGCTCTGTAACCATGAATCTCAAGGAAAAACTTGAGGCGAACCGAAGATTCT
>Ga0307379_10001272_pt1 | contig 40034 bp, 34 predicted proteins | sample UN2MG_FD_202237 | JGI IMG/M metagenome (GOLD analysis project Ga0307379, IMG submission 202237) | Soil microbial communities from Risofladan, Vaasa, Finland - UN-2 | ecosystem: Environmental > Terrestrial > Soil > Coastal area > Acid sulfate soil | place: Finland: Risofladan, Vaasa | collected...
ATACCGGCCTGCCGTTCACCTCAGTTATCACATCACCCTTGATAAACCTGAAGATACTGGCCGGGCTGTCCGGCACGATGTAGTCAACCGAGACCCCTTTTTCCTCCTCGCCCACGTAGCATCCCATCCAGCTTCTTTTCACCTCTTCTCCCTTGTACAGCCTGAAGAGGATGGAGAGCATGAGGTTCGCGGGTATCACAAAGTTGAGGTTCTCGAACTGTTCCAGTCCTGCAAACGCAATACCCACGAGATACCCTTCGCCGTCTATGACCGCGCCGCCGCTGTTCCCGGGATTCAGCGCAGCATCGATCTGGATTATTTTTCCTATCTGTAAGAAGGAGCGGTCCACTGAACTGATTACACCGCTCGTTACGGTATTGGTGAGGCCTATGGGGTTTCCTATTGCGACGACCTTCTCTCCGAGCCTGAGCGAATCGGAATCTCCTATCTGAACATGGGTGGAAAGCTCCTTCTCTATCTTGAGGAGCGCGAGATCGAACACGGAATCGTATCCCACGATCTTTGCGACATACCGTATGCTCTCGTCCTTTCCCGGGATCACATACACCCTTGAGTACCCCTCGTATTTCGGATCTACGCTCGACTCTATTATGTGATAGTTAGTTATGATATACCCGCGCCGGTCGATGACCACTCCGGTCCCCAGAACCTGATCCGGCCTGCTGATACCCATCTCCGTCTTTATGCCCTTATCCACGAAAATCTTCACGCTGCCCTTGATCACATTTTCTATTGCGTCTTCGCCCGGCTCCTTATTCTCCGCGGCCTTTTTCTCCAGCCTCACTATGCCCGCTTCGAGCTCTTCGGGTCCGTCCGCGTAATATTTTTCTTCCTCAGGTTTCTCTAGTTCACGGAAGATGTCGAAATATTTTCTCGCGAGAAGCGGATTCTTCCGCTCCAAAAAGAGTCCGGCCAGCTCCCTGTAGAGAAACGGAGCTTCAGGGGAGAAATTGGTGAGGTAGAGCAGCCATGAAGCCCTTTCGAGATCGCCTTTGGAAACAAGCTCAACCGTTGCATACTGCCACACATAATCGGAGAGAGCCGCACTGTACTCATCCCGGCGCTCATCCGCGAGGTTATCCCGGGTGACGTTGACAAAGGAGTATGTAAACTGTATCGTTCCGAGCGTATCGCCGTCGGCCTTCAGGTCCTCGATCTTCGAGAGGTAGAGCGACTCGAGCTCATCCGTGATCTCTTCCACTCTCGAGTCGTTGCAGCAGTTCAGAAACTCTATGTAGCTCCTGCACGCCCCGAAGAACTCGCCCTCGCCGGTATTTTCATAGAACTCGCTGAGGATTTTTTTATCCACTTTTGCGATTTTTTTACTATCTTTAACGTCATATGTTGAACAGGAGAGGATAGATAGTAGTACTGCTGTAATACAAACTGCTGCTAGGACAGACTTCTTTCTCATAGCAATAAAAATAACATAGTGATTTCAGAATATCAACACACAAAGATTCCGTATGCCGATTCGGGGCTTTGAGGGATGGTTAATTTGTAAATAACTTGACGTCCTCATACACGAACAGTATAGTGACGGTACGTTACAATTAAGGCTGGAGGGTTTTATGGAAAAGATCAATGTTGCACTCGCTGGTCATACATCTGTTGGAAAAACACTGTTTCTAGACACGGCGCTGTACGATATAGGAGCGGTTGATTCGATAGGTAAGGTCGACGACGGAAAATCGCTGAGCGACTTCGACGAGGAGGAGATCAAGCGAAAGATATCGATACATTCCACAGTCTTCAGTGCCGAGGTGGGCGGCAAGGCACTCAATATCATTGATACTCCCGGCTCTTCCGATTTCATCGGAGAAGTTGTTTCATCTCTCTACGGCGTTGAATCGGTAGTGCTCCTCATCGACGCGGTGAACGGAGTCGAGATCGAAACATCCAAGAATTTCAGCAGGACGAAGAAGATGGGGATCCCTGTGATAATATTCATCAATAAGATGGATAAGGAACGCGCAGATTATAAAAAAACAATCGGTAACATAGAGGAAAACCTCGGTACAACGCTCGTTCTGCTTCAGATTCCGATAGGGCAAGAGAGCGGTTTCAAGGGTGTTGTAGACCTTATAAAGATGAAGGCGTACATATCAGAGGGGGACGGGAAAAAACCGAAGGAGCAGGATGTCCCGGGGGCGCTCCTTGCTGAGGCCCAGGAGAGGCGAAACAGCCTCATCGAGGCGGCAGCGGAATCGACAGACGAACTCACAGAGAAGTATCTCGAGGGAGAGACACTCACTAACGAGGAGATCGAACTCGGGATCAAGAGCAGAGTCGCAGACAGGCAGGTAGTTCCCGTTCTCTTCGGCTCCTCGCTCCTGAACAGAGGCGTCAAGGAGGCCCTGGAGACCATCGTCGAGGTCGCGCCGCAGTCGGACTATGCCGGTAACTTCAAGGTGTTCGATGCCTCCGACAGCTCCAAGGAGATCGAAGTCGCTAGAAGCACAGAATCCAGATTCATCGGCGTGGTTTTCAAAACCCTCATAGACCAGTTCGTCGGAAAGATCACCTTTTTGCGCATCCTCTCAGGCGAGCTCGGCCCGGATGAGATCGTATACAACAGCACAAAAGACCAGAAAGAGAGGCTCTCAAAACTCTCGCGGGCTTTCGGGAAGAATCAGATTCCTCTCGGCAGAAAGGCTGAAGAGGGCGACATCGTTGTATTTACAAAACTCCCGTATGCGGAAACCGGCCACACCCTCTGTTCTCATGACAGGGCAGTTGTACTTCCAAAGCTCGCCCTGCCGAATCCTGTGTACTCTGTTGCAATCAGGTCCAAGAACAAGAAGGAGGAGGACAAACTGAGCGCCCTGCTGCTGAGAGCGGCCGAGGAGGACATCTCCTTCACAATGCAGTTCAATAAGGAGACGAAGCAGACCGTGGTCTCCGGGATGGGAGAGCTCCAAATCGGAATCATCCTCTCGAGGATCAAAGAGAAGCACGGTATCGAAATAGAGACCTCGACCCCTCTCGTCGCATACAGGGAGACAATTACAAGCCCATCGAAAGCAGACTACAAGCACAAGAAACAGACAGGAGGACACGGGCAGTACGGACAGGTGTTCCTCGAGATCGAACCCTTCGAGCGCGGAGGCGGATTCGAGTTCGTGGACAAGATCGTCGGAGGCGCGATCCCGAAACAGTACATACCCGGAGTTCAGAAAGGGGTCAAGGAGGCTCTCGACGCCGGCGTCATCGCCGGGTACCCTGTCGTTGACGTAAAGGCCTCTCTCGTGTTCGGTTCATTCCACGATGTAGACTCGTCTGAGCTCGCCTTCAAGATCGCCGGAAGGCACGCGTTCAAGCTCGCCATGGAAACCGCGAAACCGACCCTGCTCGAGCCTGTCATGGATCTCAACGTCTACGTCGACGACAAATATACAGGAGATATCATGAGCGACCTTAACTCCAAACGGGGAAGGGTTCTCGGGATGGACAACATAGGCGGCGGGATCCAGCTCATAAGGGCCAAGGTCCCTCAGTCCGAGCTGCTGAAGTACGCAATTGAGCTTCGGTCTATCACTTCAGGCACGGGCTCATTCGAGATGGAATTTTCACACTACGACCCGATCTCCGGAAAGATCGCGGAAGACGTGGTAAAGGAGACCGCCCAGCGCAGGGAGGAAGAGGAGAAGTAGCCTCGGCAGGGCCGAACCTTCTCGGCAGGGCCGAACCTTCTCGGCAGAGCCCGGCTCCGCCGGGCAGACCGGGTCTTTTTCTGGACAGAAAAACCATGGTAGGCATAATCCAGCGGACAAGCGGTGCCGAAGTACGGGTTGAAGGAGAGTGTGTCGCAGAGATCGAACGGGGAATACTCCTTCTTCTGGGTGTCGAGCGTGATGACACGGAAGAGGACGCCCGCTACATCGCCGGCAAGGTGGTTCATCTCCGGATATTCGGCGACGAGCAGGGCAACCTCAACCTTTCTCTCCTCGACACGGGAGGAAAGATACTCATTGTCTCGCAGTTCACCCTTCTCGGTGATACAAGAAAGGGGAGACGTCCGTCGTTTTCCCGCGCCGCCGGCCATGACCATGCCAGGCAGCTTTTATCGCTGCTCTCGAAGGAGCTCCGGTCATACGATGTAGGGGTGGAAGAAGGAGTTTTCGGGGCAATGATGGACGTGAAACTTGTCAACTCAGGCCCTGTAACGCTTATAGTAAACTCAAAAGACAGACGAAGAGACTAGAGACGGAAGAACCCCCCCATGCAAATCATATGCAAAACAGTGGGTATGCTGGCGGCAAACTGCTATATAGTGAGGAATAGCGAGGAAGCAGTCGTCATAGACCCCGGCGGTAATCCCGAGGTGATCTATCCGTACATCGAAGATCGAAGGCTTTCCATGGTGATAAACACACACGGCCACTACGATCACATTGCTGCAAACAACGACCTGAAATCCAGGTACGATACTAAACTCGCATGTTCATCCCTCGACGCCGAAATGCTCCTCGATCCGGACCAGAACCTCTCGGCCATGGTCGGCACACCCTACATCTCGGTGGCTCCAGACCTGCTGCTCAAGCACGGCGACTCCCTGAGAATAGGAGACGAAACGCTGAAGGTGATCCTCACCCCCGGACACACAGTCGGAAGCATATCGATACTGATGGGAAAGGCCCTTTTCAGCGGAGACACCCTTTTCTACCGCTCAGTCGGCAGGACCGATCTTCCGGGAGGAAACTTCGACGTGCTCCGAGAGAGCATTACAGGGAGGCTCTATACCCTTCCCGACGATACCGTTGTGTATACGGGGCATGGCGATTCGACGCTCATCGGAGATGAGAAACAGTATAACGAATGGGTAAGTCTTTAGCCGAATTGTTAACGGGCAGGTCAATGACTCCATATCCACCAATCTTCCTGCCTGTTAGCAAAGACTGTACGCAGAAATTTCTCCGAAGACTCCCAAAGTTATTTTGAAAAGGCCTTCATAATTGGAGTTTTTCATCGGCGTGACAGACAGAACGGACTATCGCTGATTGCACGATTTCCCGATATTCCTCCTCACTGCCTCCTATCGGATACCAGGACGATTCCATCGTTACCCGAGGGATCGCAACCGATAACAGGAAACATAAAAGAAGAGAGTGAACCGCCGACAAGTGCACTTCTGTGTTCAACAGAGTGAGGTTTCGGAGTAAGGGGTGAATATGAACCCGTTTTGTGTCGTAAATTAATTCGTGAGCCCGGCTACAGCGGCCCCGATGAGCGGAGCGTTCTCAACTTCTACGATCTCGTAGTATCTCTTTTTCTTCTCCATCAGATACCGTTTCAGATAGCACACAACCCTCGTTTTCAGGTCCGCGAGGCCGTAGAAGACAGAGCCCTCTGCGGTGATGCAGACCGGGGAGCAGGGATTCAAGCCTCCCCTCCCTTTGAGCACGAATGCAGAGAGGTGTACCGCGGTAAGCTTTGCCGCCCTCTCCACAAGCCGGTCGATGAGATGGTAGAGCGTCACCCTGTCAGGCTCCGGAGCGCCTTCAACGAGCTTTCCGAGAGAGCTTCCCGAGCTCTTCGTGAAGCGAAGATAGTCATTTATTGCTACCGCATCGACTGTTTCCACGGCACTAAGACGTTTCTTTGATACGGCCGAGAAGAGACCGTCCTCCGCAGCGGCCCGAATTACCTCGGCGCAGAGTCCTCCGAGGTATCTGCCTGATATCATCTTTTCAAAGGTGTGGACACCGGGGTCCTTGGTCCTGCTGTCGAACCGTTCGTCGAGCACGCCTCTCGGCGCCTTTCCGAACGCCCCTGATTCCGCGTTTATGACCTGACTTCCGGCTCTTTCCAGGCCCTCGACCTTCCTGATATTACTGTTTTTCTCTATATAGGAGCAGTTGGATCCGGTCCCGAGTATAAACCCTATATAGCTCGAAAAATCGCGTCTTCGGCCTGCAGTCCTCCCTGCAAGCAGCGTCGAGACGGTATCGTTCAGGAGGACAACGCTTTCTATACCCCCATGCCCTGATCTTTTGAGAGATTCACGGAGGTTTTTTCCGATCGATTCTCCTATCACCTCGGGGACAAGAAGCTCCTTCGACGTATAGAGCAGGATTCCGTCTTTGTCGGGAAGCGCTTCGGTCGGGTAAGAGAAGCAGAACCCTATCCTGCTGCATTTTCCCGCCACCTGCTCGAGGTAGCCTGAAATGGTCTCAAAGAACTGTTTTTTCCCGACCTCCCCCTCCGATCCCGGCATTCTGTGAGTGCTGAAATCCTCAACAACAGGAGAAAGATCCTTATCAAAGTAGACTGTGGCGACGCGGAAGTTAGTCCCTCCTGCGTCGAGCACGATGACCCTTTCGTCCCGCGGTATCTCTTTCTCCACCTCGATATAGGAGGGAAGCATGGGAAGGGAACTCTTCTTTCCCTCGAGCCCCCGCTCTATCTCCTCAATGAACGCGGCCGTACAATGCTCCATGTCCAGGTCTCTGTGGTCCATACCGTACTGTCTGTAGAAATCCGCAACGATGCGTTCTTCATCTACCCCAGATACCGCATCTACCGCTCGTCCCACTCGTCTCTCCTTCCCGGGCAGGCCCCCGGATCGAAGTCCGGACATAAGCTCCGTCACAAGAGTTTGTGCCTCTGCGCTGTCAGAGATATAAAAATTAGTAAATCCGTAACTATTTTGTTGATGAACCAGTCTAATGAATATAATATTACATTAACGAAACAATGAATGGAAAAATAGCTCCAACATACAGCTTCGGCAATTGTATACAATATTTCTCTAAAAGGGCCTACTACACAGGCTATCTTACTCACCGTCTCTGGGGTCCTTAAATGGCGCGGGAAATAATTTTCGGCTTTATCGGCGGTATGGGGTTGTTTCTCTTCGGCATGAAGATCATGTCGGACAGCCTGAAAAAGGTAGCAGGGGAGCGGCTGAAAAACACGCTCGAAATCCTCACGAAACGACCGATCCTGGGTCTGCTCATAGGCGCACTCGTAACCTGTCTTGTTCAGAGCTCCAGCGCCACGACGGTCATGACCGTGGGTTTTGTCAATGCAGGCCTCCTCACCCTGAGACAGGCGATCTCCATTATTCTAGGGGCGAACATAGGCACCACGCTCACCGCATGGCTCGTCTCCTTCTTTGCCCTGTTTAAAATCACAAACTATGCACTTCCGGCAATAGGCATAGGGTTCCTCCTGAGCGTGCTGGGAAAGACAGACAAAATAAAGATGTGGGGGCAGTTCATACTCGGATTCGGCCTTCTCTTCACCGGCCTGGGTTTCATCAAGGATACGTTTTCGCCTCTGCAGGACAGCGTCGCATTGAAGAATACCCTCGCCACTTTCAGCACCTATCCGATCCTCGGAATCCTGCTCGGGATAGGGATTACAATGCTGCTTCAGAGCTCATCCGCAACGATCGCTCTGCTGCAGATCATGGCGTTCTCGGGCTTGATAGATTTTCGAACCACAATCCCGATAATACTCGGTGATAACATCGGCACAACGGTGACCGCCGAGCTCTCCGCTATCGGTTCCAACGTCTCCGCCAGGAGGGCGGCCCACGCCCACGCCCTGCTCAATGTACTGGGTGTATGCTATATGATTGTCCCTGTGTACACGGGAATATACGCGAGGTTCATAGAGATGATGATCCCGGGGCCGATCACCCAGAATAACATCATGCTCCATATCGCCCTTTCGCACAGCGTCTTCAATATCATAAACTCATTGATAGTGTTTTTTCCTCTCATCTCAGTTCTTGAAAAGCTCACCGTAAAGCTCGCGAAAGTAAAACCGGGCAGCATAGATATGATGCCGATCTATCTGGAGAAACATCTCCTCGAGACCCCCCCGATCGCGATACAACAGTCTGTAAACGAGATACTTCGAATGATGGGACTCGCGCAGGATGCGCTTCAAAACGCCTTCCAGTGCTTTCAGAAGAAGGACCTCCATCTCGCTTCCAAGGTCAAAGAGGGAGAGGACGCGGTGGACAACCTCCAGAAGGAGATAACACAGTACCTCGTAGAGCTTTCGCGTAAAAACCTCGATATGGATGATGCGGAGAAGATACCTGTACTGCTCCACTCCGTGAATGACGTGGAGAGGGTTTCCGACCATGCCATCAACATCCTCGAGCTCGCGCAGCGGCGTACTGAGCAGAACCTTCCGCTCACCAGCACCGCATTGGCAGAGACTCATAAGATATTCTCAGTCGCTGTCGCAATGTTCAGAAACACGATCAATGCGCTGAAGGAAGAAGATGTTGATGCAGCCGGGACGGTGCTTGAAGACGAGAAACGACTCAACAAAATGCAGGTGCTGCTGAAGGAGAAGCATGTCAAGAGGGTGAATTCAGGAGAATGCAACCTGCTCGCCGGGATCATATACATAGATTTCGTCGACAACATCGAGAAGATCGGGGATCACCTCACCAACGTCGCGCAGGGTGTGCTCCGTCATCTCAGGTGGAGCATCGAGATATCTTCAAAAGACTCGCCATCTACCTGAACATCCGCTTCAGCGTCCTCATGAGCTCATCGACTATTTCATACTCCTTACGTTCGATGCTCTCCCGCACACAGCTTTTTATGTGACTCTCCAGAAGAAGGTTTCTTGCAGATGAGAGCGCCGAGTGCACAGCTGTTACCTGGTTCAGGATGTCGTCACAGTAGACATCGTCCTCGATCATCCGCCGGATGCCCCTTATCTGTCCCTCTATCTTCGCCAGGCGACTCATGAGGTCGGATTTCAGTTTTTTACTGCGCTGCGTTCTTGTTTTTTCGGCGATGTGATCGGTACCGTCCATTTATCACCTCGGGATAATAGGTATATGCTATATCAGAGCTCCAACATTGTAAACGTTTATTATCCCGGTAGAAGTGACAGAGCAGATCTCCTCTCAGAGATACAAGCAATCGATATCGGCCTGCCCGCATGGGCGTCCAAGAGTCTTCCGAATAAAAACCAATATCTCTCTCATCAGCTGCCGACTCACATAAGCCCGCATATCAACAAAACTCTTACTACCGGGGGCTAACCCCCATTTCTCACACAGGAATGGGGGTTTTAGCGCTTTCCTCACCGTAAACATTATTTTTTAGAGCTGCCAAATCATCATTTAAACCCATTGCTATGCAATCTGATTTCTATGAAATCTATGAGAAAACCGCACTAACGTTTTGGCACGAAACCACACGGATATTGCTGCTCAGTCTTTCACATGTCGCTGCTGAAACGACGGTGTTTATGTAAAAAGCCGTCTGACTGTATTTTCATTACTGACAACAATTTGAAAGGATTTAACCCCCATGCCCTCATTTTTTTCCAATGTCCGGAATATGCAAAGCAGAAAAAAAGGCCGTACCCCCAAATAATCATGAAATCAGCAGTACGGGAGGGCGGCTCCCTGCATTATCGTAATCGCTTAATTCAGATAACCCGATATCCATCCCCTGAGTCAATAGGAGCTTTTCATCATGTGACTTCATATACCGTGATTTGTGAGAAGATCTCTATGGATTAGGCTGTAAACAAGAGGGGGCGGAAGCCGTACAGGAGGCTCTCCGTGGAAGTAAAAGCCCGCTATAACCCCAGATCCCTCAGCAACATGCCGTGGATCAGGAGCTTTCCGGTATCGGTATCGTACCCGTCGTAGTAGCCGAACACCTCGACTGACTGGCGGTTCTCTATATGGTACACTCCGTCGATATCCACGTGTGCGATTCCCTCGATTGTATCCTGGTCTTCGTAGTTTACGAGGAGATCGAAGTGCGCGGACTCTTCCTCTTTTTTAAGGTTCGCTACTCTTCCCCTCCACAGCACCCAGACACCCCGGTAAATTCCCGGTTCCTTGATGATCTCGTGAAAGTGCGGGTTGTAGTCTATGGAGAGGGGGTCCGGAGGATCTATGAATGTGTACAGTATCTCGAACCGCTCTTTCACGAGAGGGGAAGCGTTCGAACCCTGTACTTTATTGAGGAGTATGATCGCGCTGTTGGTCCTGTTTTTATAGATATCCTTCTTGATCTGGACGAAGAGTTCAGGGATCTCTTCCTCGGTGAGAAAGTAGAGTGCGTCCTTCCCTCCCTCCTCGGTTACCGGCCCCTCGGGGAGATCGACTCTGTCGAGTTCGACGATCCGGGGATAGAACTTCTCAAGCGCCTTTCTGTAGAGAGGTGTAGCATAGAAGACAACACCGGCGACTATAACTCCCACGGTTATGTACAAACCGAGGAGGTAGGGACGAAGCTTCACGAAAAGAGGGAGTCTCGGAGAAAAAAAATCCGACGGCGCTGATCTTTCTGCGAACTCCCCTATATCCTCCGAGGTCCGCAGTCTCCCAAAAGCCCTCTGTACCTGCTTGTCTCCGGGTCTCTGTTCGAGGACCTCTCCCCACAGGCTTATCGCGTCCTCGACGCGTTCGTCTTTCATGTAAACGTAGGCGAGTCCTTTCAGAAGCTCCGGATCGTTCTCTTTTACGAGAAGCCCTCCCCTGAAGTACCTTCTCGCGCCGTCCATGTCGTCAGCAAAAAGGGAGGCATATCCCAGAAAGAGGTACACCTGAGAGTCTTTTTTCTCTCTCAGTGCCTTCTCGAGAAAAGAGATCGACTTCACCCACTGCCTCTTTCTGAACCATTTGAGTCCCTGCCGTTTGTTGTAGTCTCTCTTCCTGCTCAAGACGGTCCCCGTTATTGTATTGCAGATTCCTTCCCTCGAGCTGCTAAACCCTCTCGACGTACTCTCCGGTCCTGGTATCGATCTTTATCCTGTCTCCCTCGTTTATGAAGAGAGGAACCTGGACCTGGGCCCCTGTCTCGATGGTGCATGCCTTGAACGCCGTGGTTGCCGTATCGCCCCTGATACCCGGCTCGGTATGGGTTATAAGGAGTTCGACAAAGGTGGGGAGCTCCAACCCGATCATTTCACCTTCGTAGAAGTCGACGTCGACCTCCTGTCCCTCCTTTATGAACTCTCGTTCATTTTCGATGAACTCATTCGGGATGCTCTCCTGCTCATAGGATTCCAGATCCATGAATACGGAGCTCTCCCCATCGGAGTATAAAAACTGCATCTTGCGTTTATCTATGAAAATATTCTCTACCTTCTCGTTTGCCCTGAAGGTCTTTTCAATCATGGTATTCTTCTTGATATTTCTCAACCTTGTCTTGACGAACGCACCGCCCTTCCCCGGTTTGGACCACTGGTACTCGAAAACGGCAAACAGCTCAGCACCGACCCTGATCATCATTCCCTTCCTCAAATCATTTGCTGTTATCAAATTAGGCCTCTTCTCCGGTTTTTCATACAGTGTATTGAGCGTACCCTGATTTGTCAACAGGTTTTCAAATAAAGCCCACCCCCACCCTCTGTCGCCTTCGACGACAGGGTTCATACGCGAACGAGGTCGTACTCCATGCTCCCAAGTCCTAGCCCCGACGCATGCTCTACCTGCACAAGAGGATCTATTTGCGGATATGTGAACTCCTGAATAGGCTTTCCTGTCTCCTGATGGAAGATATCACAGGAGGCCTTTTCAACGGCAACGAGATCGCTTCCCGCCACAATCCCGATATCCTTCACCACCTTCGGCCCGGCGTTCATGCAGTCGCAGTCCTTGGTGATATTTACGAGGAAGTTGAAGTAAAACAACCGGCCTCTCAGTACGTTAAACACTCCGAGGACATACTCCGCCATCATCTCCTGAAGTGCCCTGCTCTCCCGGCCCCAGTCGAACCTCACGGCACCGAACCTGCACACCGCGAAACATTCAGCGCACCCGATGCATCCCTTCTTGTCGATCCGGGCCTTTCCCTCCACGAGAGATATAGTGTCCTCCGGACACCACTCGATACAGCTCTCGCACGCCGTGCATTTTGCGGAATCGATCTCGGGCGACATCTTAGAGTGCTGCTTGAGCTTCCCGCGCCTCGATGCGAGCCCCATGCCTACATTCTTTATTGCACCCCCGAAACCGGTGATCATGTGACCCTTAAAGTGACTTAATACCACGAGACCCTGCGCTTTCGCCACTTCAGCGCCGATCTTGGCCTCCCGGAAGTGCCTCCCCTCGATCGGCACTCCCACCTCCGAGTCGCCAAACAGTCCGTCAGCCATTATTACAGGGGCCCCCACTCTTTCGATACCGAACCCGTGCTCGCTTGCGAGCCTGAGGTGGTCGACGGCATTGGAGCGCTTTCCCCTGTAGAGTGTCGATGTCTCGATGAGAAAGGGAGAAGCCCCCCTGCTCCTTATTCTATCAACCGCCGTCTTGACAATTTTCGGGTGGAGGAATGTCGTATTGCTCTGCTCGCCGAAGTGCGTCTTCACACCGATGAAGTCTCCCTTCTTGATCCACTCTCCTGCACCGCTTTCGCTGAAGAGCATCCCCAGCTTCTTTGCTATCGAAGATGGGTCCTCTCCGTCATCAATCGCCGTAAAATAGACCTCTGATCCCATATGCCACCTCTTGTCTTAAAACCGTTGAGTAAACTGCTTCAATTGCCTATAATATACGCATGAAGCGTTGTATCATCCATATCTTTATGCTTCTTATGCTATCAGTCCCATTGTACGGACAGATAACAGTCATCGAGAGGCTTCATTACGACGACGATAACTACAACCGGCTCTACGAATCGACTGTTGCGTCGAAGAACAGGATCATCAGGGACGAAAGGAACACTGTGTACTCCCCTCCCAGGATATACAGATATACGATGAAGGCGGGAGAGGACATATGGACAATAATCGCCAAGACGAGCCTCAACATCGATACAATTGCGACACTGAACCGGATAGACTTCATCGGTATGATCCATCAGGATGTTGATGTATATCTTTCTGATACGCTCGGAATATTCTTTGATGCTGCCAAGAAGGCGAGGGGAGATCTCGCCCGGGAGGTCGGCCTGCCGGAGGAGGAGATCCTCACAGTTGAGGACCCCGACCGGACAGGTTCAGTACTCCTCTTCGCTCCTGAAAAAGAACTCTCCTTTCTCGAGAGGGTGTATATCACAGGCGTCGTGTTCCACGCGCCTCTCATGGGGCGCCAGACCTCGAACTACGGGGTGAGGGAGGACCCCTTTGTCAACGAGCGGGCTTTCCACGGCGGAATTGATATCAGCGCAAAAGAGGGGAAGCTCGTCCGTGCATCGCGGCGGGGAAAGGTCCTTTATGCAGGCGAACTTTCCGGATACGGAAACCTCGCAGTTCTCGAGCACGAGCTCGGGTACTATACCCTGTACGCTCATCTCTCAGAGATCATCGTCGAAGTGGAGGAGAATGTGGACACCGGGCAGGCGCTCGGGAAGGTAGGATCGTCCGGGAAGTCCACGGACCCCCACCTCCACTTCGAGATAAGGAGGTTCGATGAGCCTCTCAACCCCGAAAACATACCGTTTTTTATGGAGCACCAGTAGCTGCAATCACCCGCAGTCCACTTCTGTTCTTCGCATAATCCTGGACACAATGACAAGCAGAAGGCCGACTGTCAAAAAGACGAGGATTACCGCCCTCTCGATGGCTTTCGTATGGAGCATGAGATAGCTCGAACCAACGAGGGGAAGCAGTCCCACTCTTACGACCCTCCTCAAAAGCTCGTGTTTTGAGATATGATCCGCAATCGGCGGGGAGAGTTTGTAGTAGGTGTTCACAAGAAGCCTTCCGAAAACGTTCGTGACGAGGTACTTATCTCTGAAGTCACGCAGGATCCCGACATGCGGCTCCATGGCAGAGCCGAACGCTGCGGTCGCTATGAAGCAGCCGCCTGATGCCGTGGACCCCTCCTGAAGCGGCCACGGGACAGTCGGGTCCGAGGTGATGACACCAACGGCATCGAGATCGAACCCGGCGCTGCCTGTTGTCGGGAAGGGATCGAAGATCGGGTGAGCCGGATCAGCATCGTCATACTCGTTTCCGTCACCGATTACATCAACGATCCGTATGTGTGTGATACTGTTTATATCGACATCCCCGCCAGTGACCTCGGTTTTTCCTGAAAGCGCTTCGAGGTCGAAAGGCGTACCGTATCCGATTTTATACTTGCCGCCGAACCCGTCTATGTTTGTCGGATCCACAGAACCGTATGCATTAACGAGCAAGGGCGTGAGAGAGTAGCAGTCGAAACGGACAAAGTTCGTATTGTCGGAAGAGACCTCCACATAGGCAAGCTCTAAAAACGTATCCGTCACTGCATTCTCGAACACGGCGAAATCCCATCCGTCACGGTTTGGTATAGAGGAATCGAATGTAAGGGTGATGCTCCCTCCCCTCCCGAGCGAGCAGATGTCGTATATACTTCCTGTTGCCATTCCAAGTGCTTTGAGAGGAGTCTGCCACCCCATATCTACAGCATCTCCCGGTAAATAATTCTCATACCAGGATGCCCATGATCCGAATGCAGGATCGTCCTTGTACACTGCCGTTGTTCCCTCCTCGTCCGCGGCCGGGGCGTATGGACCTGCACTCACAGCAGTAGCTGAAAGAATCATCACGAACAGGAAAAAAAACATATTCCTATATCTCACCTTGTCTCCTCCCAATCAAAACGCGAGCTCAACACCCCCGTAGAAGTTTCGCACGGGCATCGGATAGTACTGCTCACCGTACGCAGCCGTCGAATAGAGCTCGTCGAGCAGGTTGTTTGCACTGAGAAAGAGCTTAAGAGGCTCCTTCACATAGGTGAGCTTTGCGTCTATCACTGTGTATGGACCGAGCGACATGTAGAGGTCGTTGTTCTCGTCGTTCCCGTCGAACCTGCTCCCGACATAGGTGCCTGTTACGGATAAAATTACAGGCTGCGCCACCTGCCATTCGATTCCGAACGACGCCTTGTGCTGGGGGACAAGGGGGACGAACGTCCATCGGTTCTCGAATCTCGCATCCAGAAAAGTATAGTTACCCCAGACATAGAAAGAGTCGAAAGGGTAGAACTTCAGATCGGCCTCGACACCGATACGGTTTGTAGGGTTTTCGTAGTTGCGGTTGGTCGGCAGCCCTGTGTCAGGATCTTCCCCGTAGTATATCTCATCCAGAATTCGTATTAAGAACCCCGTGAGGGCGAGCTCCGCCGTATCTCCAATGCGGACCCTCGATCCGGCCTCTATGTGAGTTCCGGTCTGCGGATGGAGGCCGCTCCCTGAGAGGGCGAATTCATCGACATTCGGCGTGCGAAAGCTCGTGGCGAAGCTCGTAAAAAAAGAGACGGATCTGCTGATATCGTACACGAGTCCGGTATCGAAGGAGTGGTTACTCCAGAGCCTGTCGAAAGGCTCCCCGTTCTCCCATACTTCCTCCACGCTCTTGTACTGGTCTACCCTGTGCGTCCCCCCATACAGGCTGAACCTGTACCCGAGATTCCAGCTCATCTCTTCGGTGAAATGCAGCCGGTTCATAGCAAAGAGTCCGAGCCCTTTGATGCTGCTGCTCTTACGGTCGTTCTTCGAGAGCTCAGTTCTTTTATACTCTGTTGCCGAGAATTCGATACCTCCCAGAAGTTCCTGCAGCTGCATGAGAAACTCGTACTCGGCGGAGAGCTTCGCTCCGACCGTGTACGTGCCCTCGGAGACATGATCGGTCTGGTCCTCTCTCGGAAGAAGAGGAGTATACCCCATTACGTAATAATCGTCTCTGAAACGGTAGCCGCCATGAGCCTGCAGAAGAACGGTGTCACCGAGAAAGGTTTCCATTCCGGCGATGATCTTCACATCAGTATTGTCCCCCGAGTCATCTGGTCTGACCGTGAGAACCCGTTTCTCTCTCGAACCGGCATCCTCCCTGCTCACCGGTCCCGGGAGACCGTAGCTGTCCTTATGAGGTGCGAGCAGGAAAGAGATCGAAGTAAAATCGGTGAGCTCGTACCCGAATTTCACCGATGCATCCTTTCGAACGAGAAAACCGTTGTCCCTGTAACCGTCCGACGAGCTGTACCCGGCGTCTGCGACGAAAGAGGCGCGCTCTTTCTGCCTCCGGACCGTCACGCTGCTGCTCAAGGAATTGTAGCTTCCGTAGGTAGCTTCTATGTTTATTTTCGACCCTGCAGACGCATTCTTTGTGATGATGTTGACCACACCCCCGACTGCGCCGTCCCCGTAGAGCACCGACCCGGAACCACGAACGATTTCTATCCGCTCTACCGTTTCGAGAGGTATTGATGAGAGGTCGAACCCGGCCATGTCCGGGGAGTTGATGCGAAAGCCGTCGACCATGACGACAACATTGCTTCCGTATGTATCGCCCATCCCCCTGATATCTATGCCTGCGGACTTGTCATGTCCGAAGAGAGACCGGAGATTAACGTTCGCCTCCCTCGCGAGAAGGTCTATGATATTTTTGCTCGGCGCCTGTTCGATGTCGAAGGAGGTGATCACCGTCACATTCCTCGGAAGCTCCATGACCGAATCGGAGACGGGAGTCCCTGTTACGACTATCTCCTCGAGCTCCAGCCGCGTATCGTCATCCTCTCCGTATAAAGGCACGGCCGCGATAAACAGCCCAAGCAGGGCAAAAGCCAATACGCCGGAATGTCCTGGTTTTATTTGCTTCATTGCACTATCTTTCCGCCTAAAACGGTCTTTAATTTATGGTTCTTCCTAGTAATTCACTACCTGATAGAGTAAAAACAATACTTATACAGCACAATCTTTCTTTGCGAAAACGAGGACGTCACAATCCCCGTTTATTCCGAAACTTGCGTGAATTTATATGAGATTGCTTCGGCCTATAGACAACGCTCTATATGCGCATTGTCTGTGACCTCGCAATGACATTCGGCTAAATACTTCATGTCAAAAATTGGGTACGCCTTTCTCTGATGAACCTAATTCACAAGGCTGTACCGTATGGGGACCTCCACGGACAGAAGCGTTCCGAGATCATGTGGATACGGAACTATCCTCTCGATGAGCGCGGCTGCGGCATTGTCGAGAACCTTGTACCCGGAAGATTCCGCAATACTCACGTTCAAGAGGTTCCCCTCCTCATCGAGCCTGACCGTAAGGCGCACCACCCCCTGCAGCCCCTTCTTTCTCGCCATATAGGGATACACCAGCTCCTCTTCGATCCTTTTTCTCAACCCCTCGATCACAGGTGTAAGGTCCAGGGGCTCGCTTGCTTCCGGTTTTTGCAGCCTGGTGCGTCCCTCTTTTTGCCCTCCCTCCTCCTCTTCTACACTCACGATCTCGTCCTGCTTTTCTTCTGCGCTGTCTTCCTGCCTTTCCTCTACGACCTCGGGTCTCGCTTTCTCGACCTTCAGCTCCTCAGGTTTCTTTTTGCTGACTTCAGGCCGAATCTGTGTTTCCGGCTTTTTGGCGCTCGGCTCTATGTAAAGGAGCTTCACCTCATAACGCGCACTGTTTTTACGAACATGCTCATCCGGCAGCCGCACCATCCTCAAAAGAAGAATGTGCGCGGCTAAAGATACAACGACCCAGATCCAGAGCCGGCCGTACCATCCTCTCTTCATTTCGGATGCTCGACCAGGAACGAAATGCCCTCCGCCCCGGCTCTCTTCGCAATATCCATCACCTCCACGACCCTTCCAAAGGGAACTTCCCTGTCAGACTGTATGACAGCCTCTTTCGCATCTGTGGAGGAGTAGATCCATTCCAGGGTTTCCTCAAGCTTCCTCTGCCGGAGATGCTCTCCGTTCAGCATGATGCCTCCACCCTTCTCTATCGTGATCGTAACATCCTGGCTCTCCGCGACCTCAGCCTCAGAAGCCTGGGGCAGATCAACAGGTATGGAAGGGCGTGCAAAAAAGGAGGTCAAAAGGAAAAAGATGAGGAGGAGAAAAACCATATCGATAAGGGGGGTGAGGTCCGGACCGGTCCCCTTATCCGCAGACTCGTTGAACTCCTCAAACTCAATCACCGCTCTTCCCCATAAGAGAGAGGATCTCCTCGCTGTAGTGCTTCATCGAGAAGGCAATCGACTTCACGCGGTTGGAATACAGATGATAGGCAATGAATGCCGGAATCCCCACGAAGAGCCCCGCCACGGTTGTAATGAGTGCCTCCCATATTCCGCTCGCCAGCACAGAAGGGTTCACGATGTTTTTCATGAACGAGACCTTCTGGAAGGCCTCCACCATCCCGAGCACGGTCCCGAGGAGCCCTATCATCGGAGCGATCTTCCCGGTGAGCTCGAGGAGGTGGAGATTCTTCGAGAGCTTCCGAAGAACCCGGTCTCCCAGGATAGAGAGGCGGTTTTCGATCTCCTCCTTCGGCTTCCCTGCCATTGAAAGCATCTCACATAAGAGTAAAAAAACGGGTGACCGTTCTCCCTCTGCCGCCTTTTTTGCACGCCCATACTCCCCTTTTTTTGTCAGACTCTTCACCCTGTCGAAAACCTTCGGTTTCTCACCAGTCCCGATAAAATGGAACGCCCTCTCGACTATTACCGCGATCATGAGAACAGAACCGAGGAGAAGCGGGTACATGAGAGGCCCGCCTTTGTAGAAGAGGTCAAGCATATTTTACACTCCATATTGTAAGTGTACGGCTATCAGTAGTCAGCTTATAGCTGACTACTGATAGCTTATTAATATACTGCCAATCCTGTTATGGCATCACCTTCAGTGCCAACATTAAATGGACTCCCATTGATTTCACTGTTATCTGATAAATCGACAACTGTCAAAGTGCTCTGACCTTCAGCAAAATCTGGTTGACTCATATATAATTTATTGTTATAGATCAGCAGGTTTGCTCCCGAACCTTTTTTTGTTGTTATTGGTGTCTCGGTTGGAGACTCTTCACTCACATCAATATAGCAAGGCCCACTAAACCATCCTGAATAGTAGACTTTTGTATCTTCTATAGCCATTGCCCATGTTTCCGACGTTTCTGAAATTATACTTTTAGCAACATCTGTAGATGTATCAACCTCCCATATTTCATTAGCATTATAACATCCAACGTAGATCTTGGATCCATCATCTAGAGCAACTATAGACTTAGGATTTTCAGCTACGGTTATTTCATGATCTACTAAATCAGTTGTCGTATTAATCACAAATACGGTGCTGGATCCTGAGTTTGCCACGTATACTTTATTTTTACTCGCTATATATACCATACCTTGACAGTTTGCCTCGATACCAGCAATCTTCGTCCAGGTTGATCCTGTATCAGACGGATCAAAAATGATAACTCCTCCATCGTTATTTGGATTCGAACCATCGTAGGATCCCGAATCTGTCACATATGCCTTTGTCGGGCTAAGAAAGACGATAGATGAAGGTCCACCCATCCATTCATATGCTTCAAATACAAACGCCGAGGAAGTGATTGTTGAAGCGGCAGGATCGAACATCAGCAGTTTTGGATCGGTAAAAGAAGCCGCCGCTATATACCCTTTGCCCCCATAGAAATATGCGCTGTCGCCGGCATCGGTGTTGTAGTTAAAAACCGGAACTGACGAGCATGTGTTGCTTTGGAGATCGAAGGTATACACGTTTCCGGGAGCGTAAGTAGAGAAGAGGTAGAGTGTAAATTTATGCGCCGAAGGACAACCGCTGAAGATAAAGAGCAGCGAAAGAAGAAACAGGATGAGCGGCACTGTTGTCAGTATTTTTTTGAGTTTTGTTTTGTTTTGCATAAGAGCACCCCCTGAAATTTAGTTCACATTCTCGTACACAGGCGCTTCCCGCGGCTTCATGTCAAAAAACACACCGCGCAAAGCATGCTGTCTTTCGCCCTTGCACCGTAATGAGTTGTGTGGGGGTGATTGTGAGTGCTGCTGGAAGAAATTCAAACGATAATCGGAAGCTCACGACCACTCCCTTTCCTCGAGGTTGTTGCTTCAAGAGGGTTTCCTGGCTCCCGGATCACCTTACTCGCAGCGCCTTCTCTAATAGCATTACGCAGCAAATAGAATGCGCTGCATAATGATTAAATGGCTGAGTGCTGCTTTCATCCCCGGTCACAGTGGCGGGACCGCTGCGGTTTTGAACCGCATTCCGCTCTCCTGAAACAGGGCCATTTCATAATTATACTATTCTTTTAAGATAGAGTAGTCAAGTGAAAACAACGCCAAAACAACGCCAAAACCGGTTGCTTTTTCCTGTACATATTGACACCATAGGAAGAAATGAATACAATAGGTCTATGGCAGGCTACTTCGACACACTTGGAAGATGGGTATTGACGAGGATCGGAAGCTTTTTTGACTTCTGTGCCTATAACATCCTCGTCCTCAAATCCCTGTTCCGCAAGAGGCACGGGAGCCTTGAATCAGGCTTCATGGTGCTTTTCAAACAGGTGTTCTTCACAGGTGTACAGGCGCTGCCGGTGATCGCTCTCGTCGCACTCGCGCTCGGTGCCATCGCCATCGTACAGTCGCTCACCCAGCTGCCGCGGTTCGGCGGAGAAACCTTTGTCGGCGAGATACTCATCACGGTAATCGTCAGGGAGCTCGGCCCCATACTGACAGGATTCATCGTCATAGGAAGATCGGGGACCGCAATCACCACGGAGATCGGAAACATGGTTGTCCAGCACGAAATCGAGGCCCTGGAGGCAATGGGGATCGACCCTATACGATACATCGTCCTGCCGAGGGTGTTCGGTGTAACCGCATCGCTTGTGGCGCTCAACATATACTTCGACATATTCGCCCTGGTAGGCGGTTTTCTCGTTTCCAAAATGGTCCTCGTCACGAGTCTTTCGGTGTTCTTACGGGAGATAGTCTCTTCCATGGTGATCGCCGACGTGATTGTGAGTCTCCTGAAGGGGTTCATCTTCGGCATACTCATCTCTTCGATATGTACATTCAGAGGGTTCTCAGTGAGGATTTCCTCGACAGAGGTTCCCCAGATGACATCGAAAGCGGTGGTGGGATCTATTACCGCCCTGTTCATTGCTGACGGTATAATAACGTTTATCTACTATTTTTGAGTGTGAAACTATTTTGAGTGTGAAAATGGAAGATCATATTATCGAGCTCCGAGATGTATCTATCTCTTTCGGAGATGACGTGGTACTGGACTCGATCTCGATGCATATTCCCAGTGGTAAGCTCGTTGCCATTACAGGCCCCTCAGGCTGCGGGAAGAGCACCCTTCTGAAGATCGCGGCGGGGCTTATGCCGCCTGATACGGGAAGCGTCCTAATCAATGGTGTGGATATATTCAACGTATCGAGGAACACCCTGTACGAGATGCGAAAAAATTTCGCGTTCGTGTTTCAGGACGGTGCGCTCATCAGCAACCTCACCCTGTACAACAACCTGGCTCTGCCTCTGCGTTACCACTACAGGCTCCAGGACAACGACATCGAACGCAGAGTTCTCGCGATTCTCAAAGATTTCGGCCTCAAAAACGAGAGAGGACTCATGCCCGCCCAGCTTTCGATCGGACAGCGCAAGCTCGCGAGCTTCGCACGCGGGCTAATAATTGAGCCCAAGCTCATATTCGTCGACGAACCGGTATCCGGAATAGACGCAATCACCCTGAACAAGATGGTCGATAAGATCCTCCCCTTGAGGGACGATACCGGTGTCACGGTGATTATGGTGAGTCACAACCTCGACTTTATCAAGAGCTCGGCCGACTATATAGCCCTCATACATAATAACAAACTGTTTGCGTACGGCACGAGAGATGATATACTGAAATCCAACGATCCGATTCTGCAGGGTATTCTGTCGATAATTGTTGATGAGCAGGCGATGATCGCAGAAGAGGTTCTCGAGATACTAACAGGCAGCCCCTTCTGACAAGATCGACGATCTGTTACAGAGGCTCATAAAACAGGATCTTGAAATGGCATACAGGTTCAAACACCTCGATAAGGTTGTCGGTGTCTTTCTCACCCTTGTAATACTCATCGTCGTCGCTCTGGTGATATTCATAGGGAGGGAGCGCAGATGGTTCGAGCAGCAGTACGAGTTCAGCACCGAGTTCTGGCGTGGTGAAGGACTGAAACCCGGCCTGGTAGTCTCGATGAAGGGCATTCAGATCGGGGAAGTGAAGACCGTATACCTCAACGAAGAGAACTGGATCGATGTAAGGTTCTCGGTTTACGAAGAGTACGCAGAACGGATAAGAAAGGACAGTGCTGCAAAGCTGCGTTCCCCTCTCATCGGGAGCAAGGTGCTGGAGATCAGCCCGGGAGGCAAAGACCAGCTTCCCCTGGAGAACGGGTCGTATATCTGGTCGGAAGACACGAACGAGGGTGCGGATATCCTCAAGCTGCGGGCAAAGGAAGAAAAGCCCGACCAGCTCACGAAGATACTGAATAACGTCGAAAGCCTCACAGAGAGCCTCTCCGACGCGGAAGGTAATTTCCAGAGCATGCTCTCCAAAGCACAGGAGCTCTTCGATATGCTTGCCTCAGAGGAGGGCAGTCTCAATCGAACAATGCGAAACCTCGAGCAGATCACCAGCTCCATCGAAGACAAGGAGGGGAGTATCGGCAAGCTGGTATACGACAACTACGAGCTGTATGACAGCATCATGTCGATCATGGAAAAGGTCAACGTGATTATGGAAGACTTCCAGGACCTTTCCAGGACGATCTCGGAGACATCCCCCGAGATAAAGGCGGCGATAGAGCGCGCCAATACGACGATGGACGAGGCGACCGGCCTTATCCGCACGCTTCAGGAAAACTTCTTCGTAAAAGGGTTTTCTCCGAGGAAGGAGGATGCTGTGATACCGGTTGAGAATGCGGAGCGTGAAGGCGGGTACTCTCCTGAGGGGGGCTACAGGTGATGAAACGAACGATGTATGTCCTGCTTTTGATGATCTTCACATTCGCATCGTCCTGTGCAACAGATCGTCCTGTTACCGCGGTAAAGGAGAACGCGAGGGGCTTTGAAAAGCTCGGGCACGATCACTACAATCGGGGAGATTTTGAAGGGGCCGTCCTCTTCTTCAGAAAAGCGCTTGCAGAGGACCAGAAAGTCGGTAATTTTGAAGGGATCTCATCCAGCCTCTACAACATCGCGCGCTGCTATGTCAATTTCGGACTGTATGAAAACGCAGAAAAAGTCCTGGAAGAAGCACTCGAAATCAACGAGCACTTCGGAAACAGCAGCGGCCTGGGAGACGACTTCTCTCTCCTTGCAACGATCAGTACGAGAAGAAAGAAGTACGACGAGGCGATGGAGCTATATAAAAGTGCGCTCGGGCATTATAGGGAAGCGAAGAATGAGAAGGGGTATGCCACGGTCCTCAATAACATCGGATCACTCCATATAAAGCTCGGGGACTATAACGCTGCTCTTGAATCGATAGAGTCCTCCGTGGCGACTCACAAGAAGCTCAAAAACCACGCGGGGCTCGCCGCCGCCTACAACAACCTCGGGTTTCTGTACGAGCTTCAGAACAAAGATGAAACGGCGATAGAGAACTACCGCCTTGCGCTCGAGGAGGACCAGTATATCGAAAACGGTCTCGGAATCTCAAGCGACCTGCACAACATCGCCGGGTACTACAAGAAAATCGGCGATTTAGAAAACGCCCTTTTCTACTACAAGCGGGCGCTCGAGGTGAACAGGGGCCTTGGGCTCATCTCGAGAGAACGTCAGGACCTCGAGCAGATCATCGATATTCTGGGAACCGTCGGAAGAGAGGATGAGAAAACCCTCTACGAGAAAGCGCTGAAGGAGCTCGAAGAGGTCGAGACCAAAAAGAGCTCATAACTTTGGGCTGCAGGGCGCCAAAATCCGCAGGGAAAACCCTACGACACAATCAATTCCATTCACCCGATACACCGCACCATGAGGAGGGGGCCGTTGAGCTCCATAAAATGGGAAATCATCAACCGGCACGAGACCCGCAGGGTTATCGTGACTCGATCGCTGCCCGGCAAGCGCTGGCTCGATATACTTACCGGGGCCCGGTGCAGGATCGAGATCTGCACCGCAGGGCGTGTACTGTCAACAGACGAGATCGGCTCCGCCATAGGGTCTGCCTGCGATGGAGTGATAGGACAGCTCACTGAAGGCTGGAACGAACATCTTTTCTCCCTTCTGCGTGGTGCAGGGTGCAGAGTTTACAGTAACTATGCGGTCGGATACGACAACGTTGATATCCAGGCCGCGACTCGGCACGGTATAGCTGTGGGGAACACTCCTGGCGTTCTTACGGATACCACCGCTGAAATGGCAGTCGCCCTCACCCTCGCGGCAGCACGAAGGGTCGCGGAGGCGGACAGGTTCGTACGGGAAGGAATGTTCGATGGATGGTCTCCAACGCTACTGCTGGGAATACTCTTGAGAAGAAAGACGGTCGGGGTGGTAGGCTGCGGCAGAATTGGGTCCGCATATGCAAGGATCATGGTAGGCGGCTTTCTCATGAATCTGAATTACTATGACGTTCGGGAAAACAGTGAGATCGAGAACTACATAACGGAGTACGGAAAGTTTCTACGGCGAAACGATGTACGGCCCGTAACCTTCACCCGCGCCGGGTCTGTCGAGGAGGTGCTGAAGATGTCGGACGTGGTGAGCCTCCACGCTTCTCTCGGGAGGGACACCTGCCGCATGATCGGCAGAAAAGAGCTCAAGATCATGAAGGAGGATGCGATACTGGTCAATACGAGCAGGGGGCAGGTAGTCGACGAGAGGGCTCTCGCGGAGCACTGCAGGACCCATCCCAGGTTCAGTGCCGGGCTCGACGTCTACGAGGAGGAACCGCGGCTCGCCTGCGGCCTTACCTTGCTCGACAACGTGACTGTCGTACCCCACATAGGGTCGGCGACCAGATGGACACGCGAGGGGATGGCGACACTCGCCGCGCTCAATGTGGCCGGTATCCTAGAAGGGCTCCCTGTATGGTCCGACACGGAGGACATCCTCCCATTTTTAAGTTCGGATCCGCTTAAGGCAGCGCCGAGTATCGTAAACTCGGAAGAGCTCGGGCTTTTATGTTATAAAAAATAGACCGCATCCCTTAGCTCCTGATATCGGCGTAACCGTGCCGGCGGTTGTACTGCGCTCAGTAAAAATGTGTGCAGGTAAGTTGCGAACAGTATAACTGTGCATAGTGTAACTGTGCATAGTGTAACTATGCACTCTCCGCTTTCTGAACTTCTCCTATACTATGGCAGATATCGGACCATGACATCACAGCAGGCTGCGTTCCCAAGCTGTTCTTCGCATGTCGCGGCTGAAACGACGGCAGTCTTGCATGATAGGGTCAAACGGTTTGAAAGGGTTCAAGGCTCCCAGAAACCGGTGCTAAATTCTTTACAATCGCCATGTCTAGCCCCCATTTCTCACACAGGAATGGGGGTTTCAATACCCGTTTCTCATGATCAACAGCACACTTTAAGTAACGAGACTTTAATCACCCATTCCTTATATGCAATTGTAATAGGAAGGTCAATACCCATTCCTTTATGAAGGAATGGGTATTTTAGCGCTTTTTTCACCGTAAACTATATTATTTACATAAGATTATAAAACTCTGCCAAGTAATCATTTAAACCCCTTGCTATGCAATTTGTAAGAAAACCGCACTGATACGGCTTCCTTCTAATGCATCAGGCAGGGCTCGGTCCCGTAAAGCATTGTATCAAACCCAGGATTTTCAGCGTTTGACTTTCTCGACTTATCTGGGAAAAATCTCATTTTTTAAGGCAGGCGAGTGTACAGAGGACCTATACAGCATCAAGAACCGGTACGACGAACGCACGGAGCCCGACCGAGGGAAACGCCGCCTGCAGCGCCTTTACGGATTTCATAAGCTTCTCTTCTTTCCCCTCCTCTACCACCACCATGGTCACGTTGTTCAGTCCCGGCCACACGTGGTCTCCGAGGTGAGGGTCCTTCTCCCCCACCCCGACAACATCCTTCCACTTCGTATAGTACTGAAGGTCCAGTGCTGAGAGAAGGTCTCCCACCTCTTCGTCGATCGCTCTGTCGTGTATTATTAATACCATCACCCTATTCATTTGCAGCAGCCCTCTTCAGTTTTTTCTCCAGACGCTTCAGCTTTGTGCTCTCGAACATCGCGTAGAGTACCGGGATCAGAACGAGAGTGAACGCAGTGGACACGAGCAGCCCCCCGATAACAGTCTTCGCCATGGGAGAGTACATCTCTCCTCCGGCCCCCAGAGCGAGCGCCATGGGAATCAGTGCGAGCACGGTGGTAAGCATTGTCATGAGAATCGGCCTGAGCCTTGCCCGGCCTGCCAGCATCACCGCATCGAGCAGTCCATGCCCCCGCTTCCTGAGGAGGTTCGTGTAGTCCACGAGGATAATCCCGTTGTTCACCACAATGCCGAGCAGCACCACTATTCCTATTCCCGATACAGCGCTGAAGACCAGCCCTGTTATGATGTGCATCCACACGATGCCGATGAAGGTCATCGGGAGCGTGAACATTATAATAAAAGGATCGAAGAACGACTCGAACTGCGCGGCCATGATGAGGTACACGAGTATAATCGCGAGTATCCCGACGAGAAGCAGGTCCTGTATCGTCTCCTGGAGGTTCTCCCAGGACCCGCCGTACTGGATACTGAAGCCGGGAGGGATGACGGTTTTACTTACTTCGGCCTTTATCGCGTCGACGGCGCCTTTAACGTCTCCCAGAACCCTCGCATGTACATAGATCACCCTCTGCTGTCGCTCGCGCTCGATGTTCACCGGCCCGTAGTCCTTTTCTACGCTGGCTATATTCGAAAGCGGCACCATCATCCCAGACTGGGAGGCCACGGATATGAGCTCCAGGTCCTTGACGGTGAGTCTGTCCTCCTCCTCGAGCCGAACGAGAACGTCGACCTCCTCTCCTCCGAGAATTACGTTGGCGACACTCTCCCCGGCAAAAGCGCGTTTCACCGACTGGCCCACCGTAAACGCATTGAGCCCGAAAAGAGCGGCGCGGTCCCGGTCGATCCGAACCCTGTACTCAGGCAGCCCTTCCTCTCTCGATACCTTCACGTCCCGTACGTTCTTTACTCCCTCCATAATAAGCTTGATATCCTCTGCGAGCAGCCTGCTCGTAGCGAGGTCGTACCCCGACACGATCACGCTGAGATTGGAGCTGCCGCCCATGCCGGGCCCTCCGCCTGTAGAGAAGCGAACGGTGACACCCGGTATCTTCTTCACCTCCTGCCTCACATCCTCGATGATCTCTTTGTCGCTTCTTTTCCTCTCCCCGAGCTCAACGAGCGTGATCCATATCTGCGCGCGGTTCGAAGCCTCTGTTCCGACCATCTCCCCGCTCCTCCCCACCTGGGAGAAGGTAACGTCGCGCTCAGGAACCCTCTCCTCCAGGATGTTGTATATCCTGTTTACTGCCCGCCTCGTTGAATCGATGTCCGCACCTACCGGTGTCCTGATGTCGAGCTGGATGAATCCCTCGTCGGACTCTGGCATGAACTCAACCCCTATCACCCTGATGAGCACTATCGAAACGCCGAAAACCACAATCACCATCGCCACGAACCACCCCCGGTGAGCGAGGGCCCACCCGAGGACCGACTTGTAGAACCTGTCGAAGGAGCGTAAAACCTTGCCCCTCGCCTCGAGCTCCTCTTCGACGTGGAGAAGCGATGTCACCTTTCGCTTGATCTTCACCCTTTTTACCTTCGAAGAAAGCATGGGAACCACGGTCAGGGCGACGAGGAGTGACGAAAGAAGCGAGAACGTGACCGTGAATGCGAGATCCTTGAAAAGCTCGCTCGCCATGCCCTGTATGAAAAAAACGAGCGGAAGGAACACCGCGATCGTCGTGAGGGTGGAGGCAATGATCGCGTTGGACATCTCCGCCGAGCCGAGCTTCGCCGCCTCACTCGGTTTTGCACCGAACTCGCGGTATCGAAAGATGTTTTCCAGCACGACGATGGAGTTGTCCACAAGCATGCCTATCCCGAGCGCCAGTCCCCCCAGAGACATCATGTTCAGGGTAAGCTTGAACAGATACATGAATATGAACGTCACTATTATGGACAGCGGTATCGATACGGATATGATGAGGGTCGTCGGAATGTTCCTGAGAAAGAAAAGGAGAACGATGATTGCGAGCGCGCCGCCTATGAGCGCAACCTGCCATACGTTGTTTATCGAATCCTTTATGAAGTCGGAGGGGGCGTAGAACTTCTGTATTTTTATATCGGGAGGCAGGTAGGTCCCGAGCTGCTCGATCTTCTTTTCGATGGAATTCGCGACCTGCACCGTGTTTGTGCCGGACTGCTTCTGGATGGTCATGATGATCCCGTCTTCCTGTTCCACCAGGGCATCCATGTCTGTTTCGACGTAGCCGTCATAGACATCCGCGACGTCCTGGAGATAAATGGGAACGCCGTTTTTGTTTGAAACAGCGACGTTCTCGATCTCCTCGATGCTCCTAAACTTTCCTACGGTGCGCAGGGCGTAGGTGGCGCTCCCCTCAGTGACCTTGCCCCCGGAGATGTTGATGTGCTCCGCCCTTATAATAGATATGATTTGATCAACCGTAAGGCCGTACGAGGCGAGCAGCGTGCGGTCGAGGTCTATGTGGACCTGGCGCTCCTTTCCTCCCCATATCTGTACGTTGGCGACTCCGTCGATCTGCTCGAAGTTGCTCTTGATGTTGTTCTCCGTCATATACCGCAGGCTCTTGAGGTCGCGCTGACCCTCGATGATGAGGATCATGATCGGAATCATCGAGGGGTCGAACTTGAAGAGCACCGGCTGGCTCGCTTCATCGGGCAGATAATCACGGATGAGATCGAGCTTCTCCCGAAGCTCGGCCGAGGCCTCTCCCATATCGGTCCCCCACTCGTACTCTACGGTGACGACAGACTGCCCCTCCTGCGAGTTCGATGTGATCTTCTTCACGCTGCTCGCCGCGGCAGCGGCATTCTCGATTACCTTGGTGATGTTCTCCTCGACCTCCTGCGGTGCAACGCCTTCATGACCCGTGAATACCGCGATGACCGGAAAAGAGATGTCAGGTATCAGATCGATAGCGAGTTTCGATAGAGAGAAGATCCCGAGCACGATGAGGGCGAGGAATATCACGATGGTGGTAACAGGTCTGTTTACTGAAAGATCCGAGAGCTTCATTCAATCTCCTCCGTAATGTTTACCTCGTCACCTGTGTTGACGTTCTGCTGGCCTATGACTATGACAGTGTCTCCGAGCTCGGCGCCTTTGCTCACCGAGATGAGGTTGCCTTCTCTTATGTCGATCTCGGGCTCGATCATGACGGCCTTATCGTCCTTCACGAGGAAGATCACGTCTCTGCCGTCTCTGTCGATAATCGCCTGTAGCGGCACGACCAGAACGTCATTCTTGCGCCGGATGACGATCTTTACATCACCGAACATCCCCGGTTTGAGCGTGTTCCGGGGATTTGCGATCTCGATTTTTACCTCCTGGGTCCGCGACAACGGGTCTATAACCGGGCTCATTCTCGAAACGCGGCCGTAGAACCTCTTGTCCGGATAGGCGACCACCGAAATCTCCGCCTCGAGGCCCCTTCTGATCTTGTATATATACCGTTCGGGAACCTTCACTACAAAGTTTACGGTGTCCATGTCCACGATCTGGAGAAGCGGGGCCTGAGGTGTGCCGTATGCCCCTACCTCCGCTATCACGCTCTTCACTATACCGTCTATCGTCGACTCCACGGGTGTTGGTGCATAGGTAAGGCCGGCCTCGCTTCTGTCGATGTGGAGGAGCACCTCGCCCTTTGTCACACGATCCCCCTCTCGTACGAGGATATCCTTCACCTTACCCGGTACCGTGGAAAATATGTTGACCTCGGTTACTGGGACGATCTCACCGTTGAATACGAGCGATTCCGATATATCCGCCTTCCTCACCTCTGAGACCGCCACAGGTGTCGCTGTTTCGAGCACCTCTGCGCCTTTTTTCTGCAGTATATCAAGCTTGCCCTCGTACCTGAAATATGCGATCCTTCCAAGCACCCCGAGGACCCCGAGTATGACTATGACAATAATGACTGCTTTCAAGCCCTTTTTCATGCTTCCTCCTCACTCCTGATAAAAGATCATCTTTAAAGCTGATCTTTAAAATCGTCGACCCCCACCGCATTCATGAGATCGAAGAGAGCTATCTTATGATTATATACCGCCTGCAGGTAGCCGAGCTTAGCGTTGTTCAGCCCGATCTGCGCGTCTTTGAGCTCCATGCTCGAGATAAGACCGTTTTTGTACCGCTGAAGAGCGGAGTCGTAGAGTTTCTGTGCGAGCTCTATCCCCTTCTTTCCCGATCCGATCTTCGCCCACTCTTCTTCTATCTTCAGAACAAGGTTCTCAATATTGAGCCTGATACCGCTCTTCACGGAGCTCAGCTGAAGATCGAGATTTTCTATATCGAGCTCACCCTTCGCTATGTCCGCGGTCTCCTTGCTCCACGGGAAGAGCGCCGAAAGAGGCATCGTGACGCTTATGCCGATCGTGAGATTGCCGTCCCAGGAATCCTCGCCCCAGTACTTGTTATCTCCTGTACTGGTGTCAAAACCGCTGGTGAGCATATAGTTCGCAAATGCCCCCACCACCGGCTTGTTCGCGGCCTTTGTGATCTCCTGCCGGGTCCGCTGCAGTGCCGTGTTCCTCTGGAACTGACGGATCTCATACTTATTCGACATCGCTCCGTCGATGAGCTGCTTCTTTTCGGGCTCGAAGAATTCAGGCGTGAGAGAGCCGATAAGCTCGATATCGAACTCTCCGTCCCCCTCTATGCCGAGGAGATCCATCACAGCGAGGAGGGTGAACCTCAGTCGGTTATATGCGGATATGACTGTAGGGTTGAAATTTTCAACGTCAGATTCAGCGGAGAGCACCTCGTACTCCGGAGAGAGACCGGCCGAGAACCTCTTTCTCGTCACATCGAGAGCCTCCTTCTTGTGCATGAGGGTCTCCTCCTGTACCGCAAGAACCTCCTTCGCCAGTATGTAGCCGTAGAATGCTTTTTTTATCTCTATTATGAGCTTTCTCTGCTCCTCTCCGAGGTCCAGCTTGGCGAGGTCCGCACCATCCTCTGCGAGCTTTACCGCATTATTGATCTTTCCCCATGTGAAGACGGACTGCCTCACGTCGACAGAGAGCGATATCGGATCGGATGCAGCCGTGTATGCAGACCCGAAACCGAGATCCATCGCCGGCTGTTCGAAGAAGTGCGTGTATGTCGCGGTAGTGGATACCGACGGATAATACGAGGCCTTCGCGGACTTAACTCCTGCCTCTGCAGAGTACACGGACACCGCTTTCGCCTTCAGGGCCGTGCTGTTCTGGAGACCGAGTCCGATCGCCTCCTCGAGTGTAAGCCTCATGGTCTCGGCACCGAGAAGCTGTGCCCCCATGAGGAACAGGAGTGACACCACAGGAACTGTACATCGCTTCACCCAAGCCTTCATATCTCCTCCATTGTTCACACGGACCGCTAAACATCCCTGTTCAATCCGCTTTGATCACCGGCTATCACATGCCGCTGACGCCTTCCATGATCCCTTCGAGCAATATCTTCATGATTGTATCTACTTTTTGTTCTATATCGATTTCCTGGTCTTCCGGCTTGAATCCGATCTGGTCCAGTGCGGACTCCATCATACCGAGGTAGCCGTATACGATCTCCTCCGCTTCGATATCTTTCCTGATAAGCGCCTCACTCTGCGCAGACTGTACTATTTGTGTAAGATACTGCACGAGCTCGAGTCTCTTATCGCTGATAATGGAGAAAAGGTTCTCGTGATCACCGAGCAGGTTTGTTCCCATCGCAGTGCGTATCAGCCCGAAGAATTCAGTATTCTTCGCAAAGTACTCGAGTTCGGTATACGCGATGCTCCTCATCACCTCGAGGGGCCCCATCGACTTCGAGATGTTCTCCCGCATAATTTCAACAAGCCTGTTTATGACGAAGAGAATAGTGCTCGAAAAGAGGTCCGCCTTGTCACGAAAATAGAGGTACAGCGTTCCCTTTGCGATCGACGCCTCACGCGCGACCTCCTCGAGCGCGGCAGGGCTGTATCCCTTCCTGGAAAAAACCTTCAACGCAGCCTGCATTATCGTATTTCGCTTCTGCTCTCTCTTTTCGTCCTCATCACCTTTTATCATGGCTCGATCCATACCTTTTAAATGACTGACCGTTCAGTCATTTAATATAATTCACTGTAAAAAAATCGTCAATAAAATTTTAACTGTTCATCGCAAAAAAAATTCGTTATACCTTATATGCCCGCTGCAGGCGGGACGGAGGCACAATGTGCTAGACCTTTTCAAGCTGCCCAGGCTTTACTGGAAAAGACTCGTACTGTGGGGTTTTCAGCCGTTCTACATCAGATACTTCAAGCTGAAAGCAGTGGGGCTCGAGAATGTTCCGAAGGAGGGCTCGTGCCTCATCGTAGCGAATCACAGCCACCTTCTCGACCCCTTCTTCATCGGGGCCCTCATCAGGCGCCCCATATTCCAGATGGCGTCAAACGAGTTCTTCAGGAAGCCGCTCGTTCGGCGGTTCATGTGGGCCATGGGTGCATTTCCGAGAAAGAAAGGTTTCACGGACTTCAAATCGATAAAACACGCTATTCATATCGTGCGGGAAGGGCATCCGCTCGTGATATACCCTGAGGGGGGCAGGAACTGGGACGGCGAGACCCTACCGATACTGCGCTCCATAGCAAAGCTCGTAAAGCTGCTCGGAGTCCCTCTCGTCACTGTAGTTTCGAAGGGCAACTATATCACATACCCGCGCTGGGCAGACAAACGGAGGAAATCCCCCATCGTCATTCACTACTCGAAACCGGTCATCTTCGGCAGAAAGTCTACGGACGACGAGATCATCGAACATATCCGAAAGGGAATCTACAACAACGATAACTACACCGACGTCAAACGGATAAGGGGAAAGAACCCGGCACGTGGACTTTGGAGGCTTCTATGGAGGTGTCCGAACTGCAGAACGATCGACGCGCTTAGTGAAAGTGATGGACGGTTCCTGCGCTGCTCCGAATGCGGAAAACGGTATGAGGTGGACCTCCGCTGCAGCATGAGAGAGGAGGGAGACGGAAAGTGGCGAGCCATAAAGGAATACTCTGATACGATGTTCAGAGAGGAGGAGGTTACACCGCTCGCCAACGAGAGAGAACTCGAGCTCGCCCCAGATGAGCAGATATACCTGCGCTCCAAAAAGGTGGAACTCCTGCACGAGCCGGTATACCCGAATCTGGAGAAGGAGGGAGACGGTATACTCTATCTCACAGACAGAAGGCTCATATTCGAGAACGAAGAGAACGGAGCCGTAACATCCTACCCGTTCGAGCTGATACGGGGAAGATCCACAGAGAGGAACAACATCTTCCAGGTCATAATGGAGGAGGACATCGCAAGGTTCATCATGTCCGAGGAGAGCTGCTACAAGTGGGAGGTTGTATACGACCACATAAGACGCAGGGGCGGCTACAAAGACGAGGAGTATTGAACCCCGTTCATTACTATTTGGAAATGTTACGAGTTACGAGATACCAAATAAAGTAAAAAGCGAGCCTCTCTCCCTGATAATACGGGGAGACCTCTTCTTAAGCCTATTGTAATGTTTTATCCAGGTCACCCTATGACTGCCTTTTACACATTTGAGAGCTTTCATCACGTAATTTTTTATTTAGGCCTCCCTATAACTGCCTTTTACACATTTCAGAGCTTTTATCACGTAATTTTGAGATAGGGTCTATTATTTACGGTGAGAAAAGCGCCAAAAGCCCCCTTACTTACAGTTTGCTGTTGGTCATGAGAAACGGGGATTGAAACCCCCATTCATATGTGATAAACGGGGTTACACAGGAAGCCGCATACGCAGTACCTCAAATCCCTCGAACCGTCCGACAGGCAGAAAACACCCCTCCATTCCCTTCGGAGCGTAGGCAAGAACCTCCCCGGTGACGTAGAAGTTCCCAGGCTCCCCGAACTTTCTTCCGAGGTTGAAAACCGTGTTGACGGAATCCGACACGATAGTGCCGGTATCCCCTATACGGCGGTATACGGTATTTCCCAGATGTAGGCAGATGCTGAACGACAGCAGGGTATTGAAATGCGGGTTCTCGACACTGTATACCGTACGAGAGAGCATTAACCCGAAGCACATCAGTACGGCTTCACAGCGCCTGCCGTCGAATGGGAAGAGGACAATTCCCTCGAAGTCGTTCCACATCCACACCTTTCCGTTGTTCTGGGTAACAGTCCGCTCCACATACGACCTGAACGAGTTATCGGCCGCACCAATGAGGTCGTCAGAGAGGGTACGCATGAGCTGTCTTTTATCCTCGAGCTCGATATACATGAGACAGAAAGTATACTCTTGTCCCGACCGCATCCTCCGCCAGTCACTCCCTGAAAGTATGTAGCCGTCTTCCACTAGGGTCTTTTTATGACTCCCCGCATCTTCCAGCATCTGAGCTCTCAAGGCCAGCGCACCGCGCACCCTTCGCGGAGTGATCTGGCCGTCGAACGACCTACCGACATAATCGCTCGCCCCGTCAAGGAAGAGCGTTCCTATGTCGCACACGCTGCCTTCCGGATCGACTATGCCGTACCTGCGCTTTCCGTAGACCTTAAGGTATTTCAATATCCGCTCTTTGGACTCCCTCCCGTATCCCGAAACATCCACGTAGACAAAGGCTTCCCTGGGCGCCTCTTTCAGCCCTCTCTTGAGGCTGGAACAGGGCAGGAGGGAGAAATCGACCGCCCTGCTTCGCTGAAGAGGCAAAAAGCGCTCTTTCATCTCCTCACTGTCAGAAAAAAGGATCACGTTCATCTATATTTCCCACTTCAGCCTGTAGTAGTAATAGTACGGAGGGTTCTCCTGTTCACCCGTCCGTTCGAGCCGGTTCGTAATAAGATGGTCAATGTACATGCACACATTGCTCGAGATGGTAACGCAGTCCGGCTTTGTGCTCTGAGCTTCAATGTTTGCAAGTCTTTTCAGGGTTTCGCTCTCGGCGTCCTCTATATTGTGCCTGAACTTACAGGGCCCTGAGTCCACCGCTATTCTCACTCTTAAGGGGACATTGAGCTCGCTTTTGATGAGGTTATAGATGTAGAGCTCGTGGATTATCTCCATGGCGCTCAGCACTGCATTGTTGTTGCGCCCCGAAAAGTAGAAGGCTATCAGAACACCGTCTCCCTCCCAGTTCCAGATTCTCCCGTTGCGCTTTTCCACGGCATTTTGCACGATCCGCCGAAGGTCTTTATAGGTTTGATGAACTACTTCGGGACTGTTTTGACGCACGAGCTGTGAGCTCCCTACTATATCGAGACGAAAAAACGTGAAGATATACTCGCCGTTCTCCCGTAAGACACCCCAGTTTTTTGTCTTGGCGATGGAGGGGTCCTCGAAGAACTGGTTCGATTCCTTATCGTACACAAGTCCGGCATTGTTGATTTCCATGAGAATTTCTCTGAGATACGGAATCCTGTACTTCCTCCCCCTGAAGTAGTAATCCCGCATCCTGACGAGCAGGACGATGAGGTCCAGGAAAAGCTCTCTTGATGTGAGGTCGCATACGATCTGGCGCGCTGCATCCTTGTTCGGTATCGAGATGTTCGTTGGAAACCCGGTGCGCCCGAACAGATCGTAGTTCTGAATGAGCCGTCTCGCGAGATGGCTCATGGTACGAACGTCCATCGACTCGGCAAGTGCTCTTATGGTCAGATTGGTGAGTCTCGAGTTGACGCGCATCACACCGTCCCTTTGCACAACGGATACGATATGTAGTGTAATTTTACCGGCTCAAAATGTCAAGACGGCCATAATCTACTGCTTTGGTACAAGCTCCTGATAGATCTCGATTATCTGTCCGGCGTAACGCTCCTCAGCCTCGACGTGTCCCCATCCCTTGGCCGCCTGGAAGATGCCGTCCATGGCTGTGTCGTGGTAGCTCCTCATGATGTGTGGTATACCCCGCTGTGTCAGTACCGAGTCGATAAGCAGAGCCTCTACATCGTTTTCTAAGATGAGAATCTTTTTCAACGGTTCCACATTCCCTCCTGTCTCGAACGGTGGCCTTCGCACCAAACGAGGATCTTCTCCCGAGCGGCTTCGTTGTTATTTCAACCGCTCGCAGTGCCGCCGTTGTGAAAAAGGCCGTTTCTCTTTGAGTTCAGGCCGCTTCTCTATTCTTCTCCTGATGTCCCAGGGAGAAACGCTGCACGGCTTAGGGTTCATCCTGCTGCTCAATCCTGGTCTCGCATATCTTCCATTCTCCATCTTCCCGCTTCAGTGTAGTGACGATAGTATGGTTCGACCACACGACAGGTCCTTCGAGGTTCTCCTCATATATGAGGAGTGCCTGCGCCTCGCTGTCATTGTGTTCAACGACCTCGATAGAATCGGGAACCGACAGAACCGGTTCACCCGGATTCAGCATATAGATCTTCTTCCCGTCTCTGTCGTACGCCTCTATCCATACGTAATCGGTGAGCTCCTGTGCCTTGGCAAAACAGAAGCCTTTCCTGAAGATGCCGAGCACATCGTCCCTTGAAGTTATGCGCCCCCTGTTATCCCACACCAAAAGTTCCAGAGAGAGCGCATACTCTATCACATTCACTATCTTTTCAGCTTCTCTCTGTTCTGGCTTGATCGCCTCTTTCGCCCCTCTCTCTGTTTCCAGCCTGGCTGTTTTTTCAAGAGCATTCTCTTCCGTTACTGTTTTCTGAAACCCAATAGTCGCGCATCCTGTTGCCGAAGCTACTACTATTGACAGGAGTACCATCTCAAGAAAGGTCATTTTCCCTCTCTCTCCCGCACGGTATTGAACTGTTTTGGTACCCGCGAGGGGAAGTACTTCCCAGGGAGGAACCTCCAAGGAAAGAATTTTCCAGTTTTCCGCATATACGTAATATATTGGATACCGAACCTATTTATCAACTCCTTTTCCTCTTTCCGAAGTCTGAGGGTCATGAGTGAGAGTATGATCCCCGATCCCGAGACTCCTATTACCCAGTTCTCCGACAGTAAAAAGACTGAAATAAAGAGAATGAGGTATCCCAGATACATCGGGTGCCTTACGGTCCGGTAAGGCCCTGTAGTGACGAGATTGTGGTTCTTCTTAATTATTACGGTACTCGAAAAATTTTTCCCCAGAGCGTTATGGGAAAGGGCAATGATGAAAACACCACATAGCCCGCCTGCGGCACCGACAAGGCGTGCCGGCTTCGGTAAGTTGATATAAGCATACGGCAGGGCTTCGGGAAAGGCTATGAAAAAAAATACACAGAAGAAAAGGGGAGAACCGAGAACACCTCGAATACAGTTCAGAAGACACCCCTCGCTCTTCGGAAAGATGCCCTCGCCGAGGGCCCCGGCCCTGCGTTTATAGGTTACCCTTACGATGGTGAGGCTCGTAAAAATTACAATGAAAGCGATCCTGAATACAAAATCACTCATCGTATCCGGCCGAAAACCCTGATTACATATTATGGGCCTGTATGACGACTGTGTCAACAGGATAGTGGGGGTAATGCAGGATCGTCGTGAATTACAGATGTTTCCTTGACACTATTGGAAATATATTACAAGTAACGGCGAAATATTCAGGAGGCTCGAATGAAGGAACATAAGAGACTTCACGCAGGGCTTTTCCTTTTACTCGTGAGCGTACTGGTTTCGACGGTTTCGACCGGGCTTTATGCTCAGACTGCGGACACGTTCCTGATAGACGATTTTTCAAGACAGAACCGAAAATCCGCTATCGGGACGGGATGGCAGAAGATTACCGACAGGGTAATGGGCGGCGTCTCGGAGGGCAGCTACGGTTTTTTCGAGATTGACGGCATGCAGTGCATTCGTCTGCAGGGGCGGGTATCTCTCGAGAATCGCGGAGGTTTCATCCAGGTATCGCTTCCCCTGTACGAGGAAAGCGGCAGCTTCGACGCGAGCGGCTACCGCGGCGTCCGCCTCCTCGTCCGCGGAAACGGAGAACGGTATTACGTTCATTTCAAATCGACACAGACGGTGTTTCCCTGGCAGATGTTCAGCGCTGGGGTTCCCACCACCGGGGCTTGGGAGACCGTCGATCTCCCGTTCGAGCGGTTCGCACCCGAAAACCTCAAGGCAGATTCACTGAACGTCAGGAGGCTGAAAAGAATCGCGATAGTGGCGGGCGAGAAGGAGCATACTGCGGACGTCGCTGTAGCCCGTATAGAGTTCTACCGCTTTTAGCATGCTACGCAGCCCCTGAGAATCGAACTCAGGAAGAAACTCAGCCTCAAGGCGTCTTGTTCCGCCCTTCACCAATCATCCCAGGCCCGCCTGGGTTGTGCAAGCTGCCCGCGGTGCACCTTGCCTTTGGCTTCAGCTGCGATCGGGTTGGTCAACGCCGGTCACCTATATAAATTTTCGTACGTCCCGGAGCCTTAGATTAATCAAATTATCTTTATCTTCATACATATTATTTGACCCTTTTGGAAAGTCGGGCGACGAAATCCGGTAGCTCGATGCCCGATATCAGGTTCCCTGGTTTAAGTATTTACGATGAGCCGGAAAGCCGTCACCCTTTTTATATTGTTTTTTGAGATGTGAAAGCTTAGCGGCGACAGGGAGGCTGTAGATCACCCTCTTAGTGCGGTTTTCTCACAAGGGGTTTCGATGTACAAAATAATATTTACGGTGAAAAAAGCGCCAAAATACCCATTCCTTCGTAAAGGAATGGGTATTAGCCGCCGTCGGGGCCGGTCGAAACATGCGATTTATAGGTCAGAGTCCCTGAAGTAGCGGTAGAACTCATCCGTGAGGGCCGTACGTTCCATTCTTCAGGTATCTCTCTTTTCGTAAATATTCCCTGTACATACGCGCCGCTCGATAGTAATTCTCTGTGTTATGATATCCGCTCTCTATATCAGCCCTGTACAGATCGAGGAGGTTCGGAAAATAGGGGGACCGGAAGAATTTCTTCAGCCTTCCCTCGGGCAGACAGTCGATGCCCCCGAGAAGCATATGGTATCTCACGAGGAAGAGTACCTCCTCTGTATCCTCCCTACTGAAGAAGAACCGGTTCAGTACCTTCTTTGCAATGACTTTGCTTGCCGAGGAGTGATCAGGAAAGGGCAGGGACGCTCTTCCGTTCTCTTTCGCCACAGCCTTTCCCGTGTCATGGAGAAGTATCGCCATCATGAGGTTCCGTTTCGGCTTCTTTACACAGTTTAGGCAGTTAAGAGTGTGGAAGAACCCGTTCCCCTCTGGATGGTGGTCCTTATCCTGGTCGACACTCTTCAGCGCCGCGAGCTCGGGGAAAACAGTGTCGATGATCCCCCACTCATCAAGCATTCTGATGGACCTGTACGCATAGGCCGATGTCAGCGTTTCCACGAAATCCTGCGCGATAGCAGGACTCATTCGTTTGTAGGAAGCCAGTGATGTTTTCTGTTTCAGATATTCGTCGAGCTCTTCGTCCACCTCGAATCCCGTTTCACTATAGACCTTGGCGGTCTTCAGCGCGAGAAGAGGACATTCCCGCTCCACAACCTCAGGAGAAAGCCTTGTCCTGATCTTTCCTCTTTTTAGAAAAGAATACGCGTCAAGAGGGTCGTAGAAGAGATCATTCTCTAAATCGTAGAAGAAGCCGTTGATGAGGAAGGGTGTGTGTGAGGTCGCCTTCCGAAGCGCCTGCCTCTTCATCTCCGAATGGTTTGAGGCCTCCCGTTTTTTCTCGGGGAGCGTATCACTCACGTAGAACATAACGCTCCTGCCGCCGGTCTGCAAGCAGGCATGCTCCTGATGTCCGTTCCTGAAACATACCTCCGGAAAGAGCTGTGACAGCTGTAAAAGGTCTGCATTGGTAAGAATTTTTAGAGAGGAGGGTTTTCTTTGGATCAGCATATCACGGGCAGTTTCGAAGGCATAGAATGCCCAGAAACCGCTGTCGATCAGCAGCCGGGAACAGTATTCAGTGTCGACTTTCATTTTCAAAAATCGTCCAGAGATATATGCTACACCATATACTATAGTGTAAAATTTTGTTCAGGAGAAGCCCTTTAAACCGGGGCCTTCGGGATCAGTGCCTGAAGTGCCTCACGCCCGTGAAGTACATCGGCATACCGTACTCGTTGCAGACATCTATGGAATCCTGGTCTTTGATCGAGCCTCCG
>Ga0307379_10001273_pt1 | contig 40033 bp, 34 predicted proteins | sample UN2MG_FD_202237 | JGI IMG/M metagenome (GOLD analysis project Ga0307379, IMG submission 202237) | Soil microbial communities from Risofladan, Vaasa, Finland - UN-2 | ecosystem: Environmental > Terrestrial > Soil > Coastal area > Acid sulfate soil | place: Finland: Risofladan, Vaasa | collected...
GCGGAAACCCCGCCGACGCAAGACCATCAGCGGCATGCGTCAGGACGGCGCCGAACCCGCCGAGGCCGATGAAACCTAACTACCTGGGACAACGGGATAAGCCTTCGCGAAACAACTCGATTTTGCGATTCCCGAAATATTAAGCCAGTTCCCGCCAGGTAATGAATTTCGAGAAGAAGATATTCGTGACTGGGTGATGGCAATAATGAAACAACCAGGGGCCCGAGCTATTCGCGAAGAATATTCAAAAATAGGACGCACAGATCTTTCACTTAGATATTCCTTCCCTGATACCGACGAGCCTAAGACGATTATAGAAAAAAACTACCCGATTGAATTTAAGATTTGGGGCCGAAAAGGTTACCAGGCTGCCCCCTCTCAACCTCTAAAATACATGTCCGATGATGAGTTGGTTTGTGCTTTTGTAATGATAGACCGTAGAAAAAAACCGAAAATTGGAGACTTTGAAGAAATCGTGCGAAGTAACTCGGAATTTCCTTGCTTGGCAATAAAGGAAGTGCCGATTCTCACTAGTAACCTAAACTATTTTGTGTCGTTTCACGTGGATCCACGGTACCGAGCCGCCCGCATGGCGATCAACATCTTTCTCCCAATTGCCAGCTAGCACCAGATTGGTGGGTTTCCCGCAATATTCGATATTTGAGCAATATCTGGGTTGAACAGATTGCGCTGAGAGGAAATTTGCGCGTGTCGGCGTGCGAGAATTTTTAGCAACAGCTGGCCCCTACTCCCGCACCACCATCACGGTGACCTTCGAGTGCCGCAGCACGCGGGCGGCGTTGGGGCCGAGGAGGTAGTCCTCAAGTTTCGGGCGGTGCGAGGCCATCACGATCAGATCGCAGGCCTCGCCCAGCTCGGCGCGGGCATTGACGACCTCCTCGTAAATCGTGCCTTGCCGCACGATGCAGTCGACCGGCACGTCGCCCGGAACATGCTCCTTGGCAAATGCGGCCAGCTTCTCCGTCGCGGCGGCGAAGGCCTTCTTCTCGAAATCCTTGGGGAAGAAGCCGCCGACCAGCGCCATGCCGTAGGTCGGCAGCACCGTGACGAGGTGGAGCTTTTTGCCGAACTTTCGGCACATCTCGACCGCCACCGGCAGCGCCTTGCGCCACGAGCTTTCCTCTTCGAGGTCGACCGGGACCAGTATTTCGTTGAACATTATCGGGTCCCTCCCCTCAGGCCCTGGTTGCGGCGGTTTGCGGCATGGTTTCGCGTCCGCCGCCGCCCGCACGCCGACGCTGCGTGAAGATAATCAACAGAAGCAGCAGCAGCGCCGGGATAAAGAAGAGCTGCTTGGGCGGCTGCGAGGCCGGGACGAAGAGCTGCTCGATCTCGTCGAGGGCTTTGTGGACCTTCTTGGCCTCGGTGCCCTCCTCGACACCGTCAACCGTCCACTTGCCGTCTTCCTTTACCAGCACGATGCCGAATTTCTTCAGGCGTTCGGCCGCCGTCTTGCCGGCCTGCACCTTGAACTCGGCGTATTTTCTGAACGGCGTGCCGTCGTCGGTCTCGGTCTTGATGTAGTAGCGGACCGCGCTGCCGACCGGCGCTTTGGCGACGACCTCCATGATCGTGTCGGTCTTCACCTGGTCCCAAGGATCAACGATCATATCCATCCACAGGCCCGGCCGGAAGAAGGTGAGCGCGATCAGCAGCAGCGCCGCTGTCTCGTAGATCCGGGTGCGGGCAAAGAAGTAGCCTTGCGTCGCCGCGGAAAAACACAAGATCGCCATCACCGCGATGATGAAGGTGTAGATGCCCTTGAACCAGCCGACATCGATCAGCAGCAGATCGGTGTTGAAAATGAACATGAAGGGCAGGATGCCGGTGCGGATGTCGTACATGAAGCCCTGCACGCCGGTCTTGATCGGATCACCCCCCGAGACCGCCGCCGCCGCGAAGGCGGCAAGCCCCACCGGGGGCGTGTCGTCCGCCAAAATGCCGAAATAGAAGACGAAGAGATGCACCGCGATCAACTCGACGATCAACCCGTTCTGCTGGCCGACCACGACGATGACCGGCGCCATGATCGCCGAGACCACAATGTAATTGGCTGTCGTCGGCAGGCCGAGGCCGAGCACGATGCAGAGGATCGCCGTCCAGATCAGCATGATGAAGACAGAGCCGAAGGAGAGATACTCCACGATCGCGGCGAGCTTGAGGCCCACGCTGGTCTCGGTGACCGCGCCGACGATGATGCCCGCCGCCGCCACCGCGACGCCGATGCCGATCATGTTGCGCGCACCGGCGAGCAGACCGTCCTTGAACTCGCCGACCCCTTGGACAAGGCCACCTACAAGATCTCGGTCGCCGCGGAACATGCGCACCAGCGGGCGCTGGGTCAGGATGATGAAGATGAGGACGGCCGTCGCCCAGAAGGCCGAGAGACCCGGCGACCAGCGCAGCACCATCAACGCGTAGACCAGCACCACGATGGGCAGCACGAAATGGAGCCCGGTCGGTACGACCTCTCGCGTCACCGGCAGCTCGAAGACCGGCGCATCCGGATCGTCGAGCTCAAGATCGGGCACGCTCGACGCGTAGCGCACGAGGCCGAGATAGGCGGCAAGGATGACCAGCCCGGAGACGTAAGGCGCCAAATCGCCGAAGACGCCGGGGATCCAGCCGAAGAGGTAATAGACCCCCATCGCCAGCGCCATCGCCAAGATTGCGCCGAAGAGGAAACCAATGATGCGGCGCTGCCAGGTCTTGGGCACGCCCGGCTTGGGCAGGCCCTTCATGTCGGCCTTCACGGCTTCCAGATGCACGATATAGACAAGCGCGATGTAGGAGATGATCGCCGGTAAGAATGCGTGCTTGATGACCTCGAAGTAGCTGATGCCGACATACTCGACCATCAGGAAGGCCGCCGCGCCCATGACCGGCGGGGTGAGCTGGCCGTTGGTCGAAGCGGCGACCTCGACCGCCCCGGCCTTCTCGGCGGAAAAGCCGACGCGCTTCATCAGCGGAATCGTGAAGGTGCCGGTGGTCACCACATTGGCGATCGAGGATCCAGAGATGAGCCCGGTCAATCCCGAGGAGACGACCGCCGCCTTGGCCGGGCCGCCGCGATAGGAGCCGAGCAGCGAAAAGGCGAGCTTGATGAAATAGTTACCGGCTCCGGCTTTGTCCAAAAGCGCGCCGAAGAGCACGAAGAGGAAGACGTAGTCGGTGGAAACGCCCAAGGCGACGCCGAAGACGCCCTCTTGCGTCAGCCACTGGTGGTTGGAGAAGACCGCGAGCGACTGGCCGCCATGAGCCAGCGTGCCCGGTATGTAGCGGCCGAACAGCGAATAGAGGATGAAAACGATCGCCACAACCATCAGCGGCGGTCCCAGCGCGCGCCGCGTCGCCTCGAGCAGCAAGATGACACCGACGATCGCGAAGACGATGTCCTGGGCAATCGGCGCGCCGACACGGCCCGCGAGCTCCTTCTGCAGGAAGGCTGGATACATCGCCGCGATGATGATGAGCACCGCCATCACCCAGTCCTGGACCGGGATGCGGTCGCGCGGGCTGCGCTTTAGCGCCGGGAAGGCAAGGAAGGCAAGAAAGCCGGCGAAAGACAGATGGATCGGCCGGGTGATCGAATCGTTGAGCACCAGATTGAAGCGGACAACGCCAAGATCAATCGTGCCGATGGCGGTCGGCAGCGGCGAGGCAATCCAAAGCTGGAAGAGCGACCAGGCGATACCGACCCAGATCATCAGCCGGGCAGCACTCCCGCCCGGATTGCGCGCACCGGTATCGACTTGCGCAACGATATCTTCCGCGCTGGTGCCGGACGTGCCGGTCTCCGCACCCGGCGCCCCCGCCGGCTTCGGCTCTGCCATGCTCGCCTCCCCCTTATTGGCCGTCCGCCGCGCCGGTTTGCCCGGTTCTTTCGGATACGGTTCCGTGATGCAATTCAAACGCGATCAGCCGCGTCTGGCCAGTAAAAAAGCGCCCAGGCGCCGTTCAAGCTTTGACTAAGAAAAATGAAACGCGCGAGCCTTGCCGCACAGCACTATGAAATAGAACAAGGAAAAGGGCGGGAGTTTCCTCCCGCCCTTGCCTGGAACCATTCGAATGACCGGAACTACATCCAGCCCTTCTCCTTATAGTATTTGGCGGCACCCGGATGGATCGGCGCGGAGAGCATGTTCTTGATCATGTCTTTCTCCTTCAGATGCCGAAAGGCCGGATGCATGCGACGGAACCGCTTGATGTTGTCGAACACCGCCTTGACCACCGTGTAGACGACCTTGTCGCTGACCTTGCTCGACGAGACGAACGTCGCGCCGACGCCGAAGGTCATGGTGGCGCCCTTGGTGCCCTTGTACATGCCGGCGGGAATGGTCGCCGGGGCGTAGAAGTCGTTGTCGGCCGCAAGCTTGGTGATCGCCGGGCCCGTCACGGGTACCAGCATCGCCGCGCACGAGGTCGTCGCTTCCTTGATCGAGCCATTGGGATGGCCGACCGTGAAGACGATCGCATCGACCTTGTTGTCGCACAGCGCCTTGGCCTGCTCCGACGATTTGAGCTCGGTGGCAAGCTTGAAATCGCCGACCTTCCAGCCGAGCTTGCCCATCACGACTTCCATCGTGCCGCGCTGGCCGGACCCGACATTGCCGATGTTCACGCGCTTGCCCTTCAGGTCCATGAAGGACTTGATGCCGCTATCGGCGCGGGCAACGACCGTGAAGGGCTCGGGATGCACCGAGAAGACCGCGCGCAGTTCCTTGAAGGCGCCCTTGTCCTTGAACTTCGAGGTGCCGTGATATGCGTGGTACTGCCAGTCGGACTGAGCCACGCCCATCGCCAGCTCACCAGCGCGGAGCGCGTTCAGATTGGCGACCGAGCCGCCCGTCGATGGCGCCGTGCAATTGATCTGGTGTTTGGATTTGCCGCGGTTGACGAGGCGGCAGATCGCCTGGCCGACCTGATAGTAAACGCCTGTCTGGCCGCCGGTGCCGATCTTGATGAACTCCGCCTGGGCGGTGCCGGCGCCGGTTGCCGTGAAAGCCGCCGCGAAGCCTACCGCCGCGGCCGTGCTGAGAATCTTCTTCATCGGATGAATTCCTCCTCCGTTCCGTCCACTTTCGATTGTCTCTCGCCGCGATCGCAGTGCGGCCGGGACGCGTGGGGAGAGTGTTCCAAACATAGACCGCCGCCCTCGCACACCCGCGGCCCTTCAGGGGCGAAGGGCCTTGGTTCCCTTGCTTCCCTCCGCCCGTGACCGGTGCCGTTGTTGCACGCCGTCCGGGAGGTTTCGCGGGAAGCCCGCAATCGAACCTGCTTGGACTATGCCCGTCCCGGCCCGTGGCCGTCAATGCGCGGGCGCGCGTTAGCTGACGCTCAGATGAACGCGCCTCTCAGACTTGGTTCAGCGGCCGCTCCCTACAAGCGCCCGCAGAGGATCAACACTCATCAGAGAGAGGACAGACCAATGAACACCGCCACCATCCGCAGCCTTGGCCTTGTAGCCCTCGTTGCAACCGCTGCCGTCATCGGCACCGCGCCGCTGACCGCGACCCCGGCCGAAGCGGCCATCCAAGTCAAATCACTGAAGGTCGATCACCGCACCCGTGGCCGGCCGATCGTCACCGTGCGTCTCATCGACGGCCGCTGGCAGGTCAAGTCCAGCGACGTCGTGCGCTTCGATCTCAAGGTCGAAGTGAAATCGAAGAAGAACCGCATGCGAAGCGCCTGGCTGATCTTCGGCGGCCGCAGCTATCACCTGTGGCGCGGCGGCAAGACCTGGACGCTGCGCTGGAAGAAGTTCACCGCCGGCTTCGCCGGAGCGCAGCTCGGCGATCACGCCAATGGCGCGGCCAGGGCATGCGGCAACCTGATGAAGGGCCGCAGCGGCTCCGCCCGCTTCAACCACAAGATCAAGGTCACCTTCCAGGTCTCGGACAAGAAGGACCGCAAGGCAGCCGCCTCCAAGTTCGTCTCCGCCTTCCTTGATTGCAAACGCTAGACCGCAATCGCCTTTACCCCGCATCACCCCACCGAAATCACGATCCTCATGGGGCGGGCATCAAGCCCGCCCCATTTTTTTGCGCGCATATCGTCCCCGGCAAAATCGGCGCCCGCTTGACACCCGCGAATTCCGCAAGATAGTGCGGGGGGTCGGTGCCGGCGATTCGCCACGGTGCCGTCGCCCCGGCGGGCAGCAACAAAATCCATGCGGGAGGAAACGCGCGATGAGCGACGTGGTCATCATCGACGGGGTGCGCAGCCCGATCGGCAGGTTCGGCGGCGGGCTCTCCAGCGTGCGGCCGGACGACCTCCTGGCGCACAGCTATGCCGCGCTGGCCGAGCGGACCGGCATCGACCCGGCCCAGCTCGACGACGTCTATGCCGGCTGCGGCAACCAGGCCGGCGAGGACAACCGCGACGTGGCGCGCATGGCCACCTTGCTTGCAGGTTTCCCGGTCGAAGTTCCGGGCGTCACGGTCAACCGCAACTGCGCCTCGGCGCTCGAAGCCGTCAACCAGGCGGCCAAGGCGATCCTGGCAAACGAAGGCGATCTTTATATCGGCTCGGGTGTCGAAAGCATGAGCCGCGCGCCCTGGTCGGTGCCCAAGCCGAACGGCGTGCCGACAACGGCCGCGCCCAGGATGTGGGATACCACCGTCGGCTGGCGCTACAACAATCCCAGGATGGATGCGCTCTATCCGATCATCAGCCTCGGCGAGACCGCCGAGCGGGTCGCCGAGGAGATGCAGATCAGCCGCGCCGCGCAGGACGAATTCGCGCTCGAAAGCCAGCGCCGCGCCATCGCCGCCATCAACGAGGGCCGCTTCAAGGACGAAATCGCGCCCGTTTCGGTGCCCCAGCGGCGCGGCGATCCAGTGGTTGTCGACACCGATGAGCATCCGCGCTACCGCAAAGAGAACGGCGCTTACGAGCTGGCGACAACGCTTGACGATCTGGCCAAGCTCAAACCGGCCTTCAAATCCGATGGCACGGTGACCGCGGGCAATTCGAGCGGCATCAATGACGGTGCCGCGGCCCTCCTGCTGGCCAGCGAGACCAAGGCGATGGAGCTGGGCTTGAAGCCGAAGCTGCGCTGGCTCGGCTCGGCGGTGGCCGGGGTAGATCCGGGCGTGATGGGGCTGGGGCCGGTGCCGGCGACGCAGAAGCTGCTGGGGCGTCTCGGCCTCAAGCTTCAGGACATCCAGCTCATCGAATTGAATGAGGCCTTCGCCGCGCAGGCGCTCGGCTGCATGCGTCAGCTCGGCATGGACCACGAGATCACTAACGTGAACGGCGGCGCCATCGCGCTCGGCCATCCGACCGGCTGTTCGGGCGCGCGCATTCTGGTGACGCTGATGCACGAGATGGAGCGGCGCGCGGCGAACGCACCGCGGCCCTTCTATGGGCTCGCTACATTGTGCGTCGGCGTCGGCATGGGTGTGTCGACCCTGGTCGAGTGGATCGGGGACTAGCCCCATGAGCGCACGCCCCCTCGACGGGATCCGCGTGGTGGGCCTGGAGCAATACATGGCCGGGCCCTACTGCACCATGCTGCTCGGCGATGCCGGCGCGGAGGTGATCAAGATCGAGCGGCCCGGGGTCGGCGATCCGCGCCGGGCGATGCCGCCTTTTGCCGAGAAGGACGGCGCGAAAAAAGCCGCCGGTTTCATGGGCTATAACCGCAACAAGAAGAGCCTCGCCCTCGACATGAGCAAGCCCGAAGGCCGCGAAGTTCTGCGCGGGCTGGCCGGAAAGGCCGACGTGCTGGTCGACAATCTGCGGCCCGGCGCGATCGGCCGGATGGGGCTCGGCTATGACGTTCTGAACGAGCTCAACCCGCGCCTCGTCTACGCCTCGATCTCCGGCTTCGGACGGTTGCCCGGCAAGGAAGGACCATACGGCGACCGGCCGGCCTTCGACATCGTCTCCGAAGCGATGAGCGGGGTCATGAATCTCGTCGGCTTCGACGACAAGCCGCCATCCTGGACGATCTATGGGCTGGCCGACGTCTATTCGGGCATGGTGACGGCCTACGGCATCATGCAGGCGCTCTTCATGCGGACAAGTACCGGCAAAGGCCAGTGGGTCGACAGCTCGATGTACGACAACATGCTGGGCCTCAACGAAGCGATGATCGCGCTCTATTCGGTGGCCAAGCAGTCGAACAGCCGGGGCGTGCCGAAGAACGTCTATCCGCGCGGCGCCTATCAGGCGAAGGACGGCTATATCGCGCTCAACGTGCCCGATAACCGCATCTGGACCCGGCTTGCCGAGACCATCGGCCGACCCGACCTCGCCGCGGACGAACGCACCAAGGACGGCACCGCCCGCGCTACCAACCGCGCGATGATCGACGCACATATCGAAGAGTGGCTGAAATCTCGAACACGGGCGGAGGCTGTCGATGCGCTCAATGCGGCGGGCGTGCCGACCGGGCCGGTCAATCGCGCCGAGGACGTTTTCGCCTGCCCGCAGGTCGCGGCGCGCGGTTTCCTGATGCCGGTCGACGACCCGGAGGTCGGCGAGTACCGTTTCGCCCGCACCCCGCCGATGCTGTCGGAGAATGTCGACCTGCCCGCCGCCCCGCCGCCGCGCCTCGGCCAGCACACCCGCGAGGTACTCGAAGGGCTGCTCGGCTACGACGCGGCCCGGGTAGACGCGCTGGCCGAGCAGGGCGTGGTGGAGATCGCCTAACCGCGGTCGGTTAGGCGAATTGGCGGCCCTAACGCTGCGAGCGCCGCCTCGACCGCCTCGCCGAGGCGGCCGACGATCTCGTCGATATCGCGCTCGCTCACGATGAAGGGCGGGGCGAGGAGGACGTGGTCGCCCTGGGCGCCATCGATAGTACCGCCCATCGGATAGCACATGAGCCCGCGCGCCATCGCCTCGCTCTTGATCCGCGCATGCAGCTTGAGGGCCGGGTCGAAGGGCTGCTTCGTCGTCCGGTCGGCAACCAGCTCGATGGCCTGGAACAGGCCGCGGCCACGGACGTCGCCGACGTGGCGGTGGTTGCCGAACCGCTCTTGGAGCGCGTCAGCGAGATGCGCGCCCATCGCCCGGACATTGGCTAGCAGATCGTCGTCGCGGATCACACGCTGGACAGCGAGCGCGGCGGCGCAGGCGGTCGGATGGCCCATATAAGTGTGGCCGTGCTGGAAGAAACCCGAGCCCTCGCAGATCGCGCGGTAGATTTCCGCGCTCGCCAGTACCGCGCCGACCGGCTGATAGCCGGCCCCCAGCCCCTTGGCAATGGCGAGAAGATCGGGGGCGACGCCATCGACGTCGCAGGCGTAGAGCGCGCCCGTGCGGCCCATGCCGCACATGACCTCGTCGAAGATCAGCAGCACGCCGTGGCGGTCGCAGATCTCGCGGATGCGGGCGAGATAACCGGGAACCGGCGGCACCGCGCCGGCGGTCGCCCCGACCACCGGCTCGGCGATGAAAGCGGCGACGCTCTTCGGCCCGAGCTCCTCGATCGCGGCTTCGAGCTCGCTCGCGACGCGCAGACCGTAGGCTTCCTCGCTCTCCTCCGCCGCCATGTCCCGGTAAGCGTAGCAAGGCGCGATGTGGCGCATGTTCGGGACCAGAAGCGGGGCAAACTGGGCACGCCGCCATTCGTTGCCGCCGGCCGATAGCGCGCCGATCGTATTGCCGTGATAGCTCTGGCGGCGGGCGACGACATAGCGGCGCTCGGGCTCGCCGATCTCGACGAAATACTGCCGCGCCAGCTTGAGCGCCGCCTCGACCGCCTCCGACCCGCCGGAAACGAAGTAGACCTGGGACAGGGTCCCCGGTGCCGCCGCTACAAGCGCGTCGGCCAGCGCCTCCATCGGCGCGTTGGTGAAGAATGAGGTATGCGCGAAGGCGATCGCGTCGAGCTGGTCCTTGATCGCCTGGATGACCACGGGATGACTGTGGCCGAGACAGGACACGGCCGCTCCGCCCGAGGCGTCGATATAGCGCTTGCCGGCCGTGTCGATGATCTCGATGCCGTCGCCGCGCGCCGCGCTGGGCATCTCGGTAAGCGGATAGCGGTGAAAGACGTGCGTCATCATATGGGCTCAGGTCACAGGCGGCGCGGCGACACGCGACGGCGCGATGCTAGAGCAAAGTCCAGCATAGTCCACAACCGAGGGCTCGGGGCGGCCTTGAGCTTGCGGCGGGTTTCGCCTAGCTTCGCCGCGCTTACCGACTGGGCTTGCGATTTTGTCCGCCCTCACCAGGACCGCGCATGAACATCAAGGACCATATCCGCCAGATCCCGGATTTTCCCAAGCCCGGGATCCTGTTCTACGACATCGCCACGCTGCTGGCGCACCCACAAGCCTGGCAGGCCACGGTGGAACAACTGGCCGATATCGTCCGGCCGCTGAAGCCCGATGTGCTCGTGGGCATCGAATCGCGTGGTTTTCTGGTGGCCGCGCCTTTGGCGCTGGCGCTCGGCTGCGGCTTCCTGATGATCCGCAAGAAGGGCAAATTGCCTGGTGAAACGGTCGGCTATACTTACGATCTGGAATACGGCAGCGACACGATCGAGATCCAGGCCGACGCGGTCGAGCCGGGCCAGCGCGTGGTCATCGTCGACGATTTGCTGGCCACTGGCGGTACGCTGGCAGCGTCCGCGCAACTCTTGAAATCTCGGGGGGCAGAGGTGGCGGGTGCGGCCTGCATCATCGAGTTGACATTCCTGGGCGGCCGCGCGCGCATCTCGATCCCTTTCGAAGCGCTCGTGTCTTATGATTCTTAAGTAGAATCAAATTATTAGCTTCGATTTCCCTGCATCCGCGATAGCCAGCAATCAGCGCCGGTGCGACCGAGCCCGGCCGATCATGCAGATTGGCCGGACGGGAGGCCGTATGGCTGGCGGCCCTGAAGTTTGGGCTGCGCACCTCTGGCTGAACGCAGCGGGTTGGTGATACAAGCCGAAAGGAAATTGCGCTAAGTCCCCGCCTTCAGCGTATCGAGCGGCAGCCGGGCAATTTCCCCCAGCAACGCAGCCAAAGCCGCCGCCGCCTGATCGACCAGCAACCGGCCGGCCTCGGCGCTGGCCAGCGTCGCATCCCCGCAGGCGCCGGTTTCGCTCAAATCCTGGGCCTGCCAGCCAAAGCCAACGCGGCCGAAGGGTGTGAGCCGCTCGTAATCGCCCTCCATCCGGGCCGAAAGCGAGCCGTGCGATGCGATCCGCTCTTGGCGCACCAGCTCCGGTTTAAGGTGGAGCATGATCGATGTCTCCACCGCGCCGGCATGAATGCCGTGGCGGACCTCCGCTTCGGGAAAAATTTCATCCGCCCGCCAAAGCCGATAGCCGTTGATCGCAACCGCCAGAATCTCGTAATCGCGGCGCAGGCGTTGGGCCGCCAGATCGAGCATCTGGGATTGGCCGCCATGGCTGTTGAATAGCGCGAGCTTGCGCAGGCCCGAGGCGGCAACGCCGGCGCCGATCTCGCAGATCGCCGCGAGCAGCGTTTCGGGCTCCAACGTAAGCGTGCCGGAAAAATCGGCATGCTCCGGGCTAAGCCCCACGCTCAGCATGGGCAAGATCAGGAGATCTATGCCGTCCGCCAGACGGTCCGCCCCGGCTGCGATCAGCCCTTCGCCGATATCGGCATCGGTGGAGAGGGGCAAATGGGGACCGTGCTGCTCGGTCGCGGCGATGGGCAGCAGCGCCACGGTGCGCTCCGGATCAAGCGATGCGAAGTCCTCCGTCGTGAGGTCGCCCCATCGGCGGTGGCGGGGATCGGTCATGCGGTGTCTCATATTGCCGGGATGGCGTGATCTTGAATGCCGGCCCAATCGCGCCCTTGCCGGGCGGGCGCATGATCGGGCACTGTGCGGCCATGCTTATCGCACAAATCAGCGACATGCACATCAATGCGCCCGGCACGCCGAGCATGTCGGGGATCGATGCGATCGGCAATCTGGAACGCTGTGTGGCCGCGATCAGCGCACTCGATCCCGCCCCCGATCTCATCCTCGCCACCGGCGATCTGACCAAGGATGGCACGGCGGGGGAATATGCCGCCTTGCTCGAGCTGTTGGCGCCGCTGGCACCGCCGCTCTATGCGATCCCGGGCAATCACGACCTTCGCGAGGCCATGGCGGAGGCATTCACGGACGCAGCCTATCTGCCGCGCGACGGCGGCTTCCTCCACTATGTGATCGACGGCCACCCGCTGCGCCTGATCGCGCTCGACACGGTGGTGGCGATGGCGCCCCACGGCATGCTCGACGCCGGCCGGCTCGACTGGCTGGCCGCGCGCCTTGGCGAAGCACCCGAGCAGCCGACCGTGCTGGTCATGCACCACCCGCCTTTCCGCTCCGGCTATGCGGCGATGGACGCGATGCGCTGCATGGACGGCGATGCCCTTGGCGCGCTGGTCGCCGAACACAGGCAGATCGAACGCATTCTCTGCGGGCATCTCCATCGCGCGGCCCATATCCGCTTCGCCGGAACCACCGCAACAACGGCGCCCAGCACCGCCGCGCAGCTCAGGCTCGATCTCAGCGGCACCGCCGTTCTTGGCGAGCGGGCGATCTGGTCCAACGATCCGCCCGCCTACATGCTGCATCTCTGGCAGCCGGGCGAAGGGCTGGTCAGCCACGTCATGCAGGTGTGAGCGGCGGCGCGCTTCTCACGGGTAGCCTGATGTTCGTGCTGTTCACCGATTTCGGCCTTGAGGGCCCCTATACCGGCCAGATGAAGGCGGTGCTGATCGGCGAGGCGCCGGGCGTACCGGTGGTCGATCTCTGCGCAGACCTGTCGCCGTTCGAAGCTCAGGGGGCGGCCTACCTCCTGGCCGCCTATCTCGACGCCTTTCCGGCCGACGCGGTTTTCGTCTGCGTCGTCGATCCGGGCGTAGGCTCCAGCCGCGACGGGCTTGTCCTAAAGGCCGACGGGCAGCACTTCGTAGGTCCCGATAACGGCCTTCTGGCCCTCGTCGCGCGCCGCGCCGCGGCAGCATCGGCCTGGCGCATCACCTGGACGCCCGAGCGTCTGTCGGCGAGCTTCCATGGCCGCGACCTCTTCGCGCCGGTCGCGGCCCGATTGGCGCGCGGTGAGGCCCCGCCTGGCGAGCCGTTGCCAAGGGAGGCCGTCGACCGCGCGGACTGGCCGAACGATCTGGCGCGCATTGTTTACATCGATCGTTACGGCAATTTGGTGAGCGGGCATCGCGCCACTGGTGTTCCGGAGATAGCCGCAATAGGCGCCGGCCGCCACCGGATTGCGCATGGCGGCACCTTCTCGGCGGTGCCGCCGAACACGGCTTTCTGGTACGCCAATGCCAATGGGCTGATCGAGATCGCGGTCAATCAAGGGCGCGCCGACACTGAACTGGGCGTCAGCGTCGGCGCGGCCATTGAGGTTTTCGAGGACGGCTAGTTTTTCTTGCCGCCGCCGAGGAGCCCGCCCAAACCTTTCCTGAGCTTCTCCGCTGGATTTTCCTTGCCCGTCTCGCCGGCCTTGGGCTTACCGCCAGCCGCCGGGTTGATGCCTTTGATCAGACCTTTGACGGTCTTCTCCGCGCCCTTGACGGTCTTCGCCGCGCCTTTGACACCGCCCTTCAGGATATCCGGGCCCATCTTCATCAGCGCCGCCATATCGACGCCCCAGCTGGGATTGTCCCAGCTACCCTTGAGGAACAGCGGCACAGCCACGCCCTCCTTGGCGAAGGCCGCACCCTGACCCTTGCAGCTGCCGACGATCTTGGGCTCGATGCGGAAGTTGAGGTTGCGCACGGGCAGGCTGGTATTGCCTTTGGCCGAAAGACGCAGCAACGGCGATTTGAGCTGCATGTCCTCGTATTTGGCGACCGTCAGCAGCCCATTGCGGATGGTGTAAAGACCGTTGAACTCGGAGAACTTGGTCTCCTTGTCCTTGCCGACGCCCTTCATCAGCTGCGCGGGATTGATCGCGCAGATCATGCCAATGAGCGCGGCTCCCTTGATGGCGCCGTCACGGAACGCGAATGTGCCATTGCCATTGAGGCTCTGGACGATCGCATACTGGCTGACGCCGCGCCCGGTGACCTTGAGCATGCCGCTGCCGAGCCCGGAGAGGCCGGAATAACCCGCCGCATCGCTCAGGAATTCACGCGCCTTCACCTTGGCGATCGTGAAGTTCTGCGAAATCGCCACGCCTTTGCCGCGCCCGTCGAGCACGATGACGCCGGTACCGCTGCCGCCATAGAGCTTGAGCTCTTGCAGCTGCGTCTCCAACCGGCCCCCGGCGAGCTTGACGCGTAGCTGGCCCCGATCGACCTTGATCTTCTGGTACCGGATATTGCCGGCGCTGAGGGTGAGATCGGCGTTGATCGAGCGCAGCGCGGCCGTGTTGATCGGCGCCCGGCTCCAACCCTTGGAGCCGGCCGCCGGCCGCGCTGCGGTCTGCGCGCCCGCCTTGCTCCCGGCCTGGCCGCCCGATTTGGCGCCGCTGCTCGATCCTGCGCCGGCGCTGCCGGCAAGATAAGGATTGAGATCGAGCGATGGGACATCGAGCTTGCCGGTGATGCTCGGAACCTTGCCGGCCGTCACGACCGCGATATCGCCCTTGGCGGTGATCTTGTCGATGCTGAGCGTGGTCCCGGTAAGCGCGATCCGGCCTTGCGAGAAGGCAAGCGTCCCGGCGAGCTTCATCGGGCCAAGGCCGGAGCCCTGCATCTGGATCGGATTGCCGGTCCAGGCCGCGAGGCTGCGCACCGAGGGAAGGGCGATATCGAGCTTGCCGCCCACGGCGACGGCCTTGCCGCCCTTGGCGGTCCCCACGAGGCTCAGATTGACCGGCTTCGACTTCAGCGCCAGCCGCAGCGGCGACCCGCTGCCGTCGGCAAAGGCTTGTGGGTTCTCGAGGCGCAATTCGACCGCAACGCGTTCCTTGTTCCAGACCAAATCGCCCTTGACCTGAAGCGGGCTTGCGATACCAGGCAACGAGACCTTCAGATTGGCGTTGTCGATCTGCTGGCGCTGGCCGGTGCGACGGTCGAGATAGCTGACCCGGCCTTTGACCAGACGCAGATCGGCGATCTTGAGCTTGCTGATGTCGGCCCCGCCTGACGACGATGTCTTGGGTGCCGCCGTTTTCTTCTCAGGCGTCTTTTGGGCCGGAGCCTTCGCGGCGGGCGTGCCGGCAGGCGCCGGCTTGGCGAACACCCAATTGGGACGGCCCGCCTTGTCGACCTCGAGATTGATCACCGGTTCGACAAGCTGGAATTCGTCGATCTCGATATTGCCGCTGATCAGGGGGATCGCCTTCAGCTTGACGACGAGTTGCTTGAACGTCGCCATGTTTTTGGTCGACGCGCCCGGCGCGTTGGCGAAGGTGACGTCGTTCACCCTGAGGCCCAGCGTGGGCAGAACCGAAAACTTTAATTCGCCCTTGATGTCGATCTCACGGCCGGTCGCGGCGAGAACGCGCTCCTTGATCTCGGCCTTGTACGTTTCGGTTGGAATAAACATCGGGACGACGAAGGCTGCGGCGACCACAAGTACGATCACCACGCCCAAACCAATTAGGACCTTGCGCATGAAGCTCTGCCTTTTCGCTCATAGTTGACCCGTCCGAACTGGCGTCCCCAGTTGCGGCCGGCGGCCATATCGCCTTCTCAAGGAAAGTGCGGCGCCGTCCCACCAGCGCCGTGTCCCGGGCGTTCAATCGGCCGACGGCCCCCACCCGTCCGGTAAGCGGCGCAACCAGCCCTTGCATATATAAGTATGCCAAAGTTGGGGCGTCGCCATCGTTGCTGCGAAGTGTACTGAAAATCGGCGCAGAATCCTAGCCCGCTCGACCGGCCGAGCCGACAACCAAGATTAACCATCGGGCGCGCTGCTTCCAGCTCCGCGCACAAAAAACGAGGGCGCTGTTTCCAGCGCCGCGCACAAAAATCGGGGGCGCTGTTTCCAGCGCCGCGCACAAAAATCGGGGGCGCTGTTTCCAGCGCCCCCGTGGTTCGGTGAACCGGTTGTGACCGGATTACCTGACCGTCACCTCGGCGCGACGGTTTTGAGCGTTCGGTGTGCCGTCAGGCGTCGGAACCCGCAGGCGGGTTTCGCCGAAACCCGAAGCACGGATCCGCGAGCGAGCAACACCGCGAGCACCGAGTGCTCCGGAAACCGCGTTCGCACGACGCTTCGAAAGGCCGAGGTTGTAGGTCGGCGAGCCAGCCGTGTCGGTGAAACCGAAGATCGAGACAACGGCGCTCGGTGCGCTGCGGGCCGCGGCGACGATATCGCCGATCACCCTCATCGCCGGCGCGTCAAGATTGGCGCGGTCGAATGCGAAGAAGATGATGAAAGCCTGGCGCGGTGCACCGAGGAGCTCTTGCATTGCTGCCAGGAAGCCTTCCTTGCAGCGACGCACATCGGCGGGCTGGTAGTAGCCGCCTCCCGGAGGCATTTCCATGCCCGGAGCGCGCCACCAGATGTCCTCATGCTCTTCCTCAACCCAGCAGTCGAACATCGCCTGGGCACGGGCCGCCGCACTTGGATTGCGCGTCCGGCCGTTGCCGTTGAGCGCTGCCATCAGCTTGCCGTAGTTGTCACCCAACTCGGCGCGCGCGCGGCGTGGGATGAGCCATGTCCGCGGATTCTCAGGCAACACAGCCGCACCACGTGCGGCACCCCAGCCCTTGCGGCAATAGCGCCCGGCATGGAGGTGGTCGGATTCCTTCAGGGCTTCGTCACAAAGCTGCTGATATTCCTGCTTGAGAGCGCGGTTAAACGCGGATCCGGTTCCGGAAGCCGCCGTCAACGCACGCAAACTGTCAGAGATATAGTGACCGATTGTGGCAGAAGCGCCCGAGGCGGCTACCATCCCCGCCGCGAAGACAGCGAGTGCAAGTTTCCTCATCTTCTTCCCCTTGTTTGGATTTGTTTCTCCAGATCTCAACATAATGCTCCCAAGCGCCTGCTCGTTTGCATCGAATTCATGTGCCAAAAGCCTACTCCTGATTCGCTACACACCCGTTACCGGCACCAGAAAACGGACTTCATGACATCGCCAAACCTTGACCCCATAAGCAACGGTCCAAGAACCCAACAACGTTTTAGGTTCTATCGGCGTAACCGATCCGCCACCTGCTCACTTCCGACGGCTATTAACTATTCACGTTTACCGCAAACTGGACCAAGCTGCAATTCCCGAGCGGCGAGCCATGTCGTCTTCGGCACCGCAGCGCGACATCTTGGTTACACCGCACCGTGCGGCCGAGACCGGCAAGCCTTGCCTTCCCCCGTCCGTCTGCGTCCGCATGACCTTCGCCGACATTTCGGTTGGAACCCTAGGGAATCTGCCGGTATTACGGCCGAGGACGAGCGGCGCTCCAACCACAAGGCCATTCGCCCCGCGATTTGGATTAGCCAATCGCCGACTTCGATTCAACCTTGTTCGCCAAGCGACATCGGTGCTAGGCAGGTGTCGCAAAAATTGCTGGATTCTCGTGACATTTTTATCACGAAATCGGCGCCGCATTCGCACATCAAAGATGCGGAAACCTCGCCAGAGCATTGAATAGATGGGTATGCGAATGGCAACGTCGTTGCGGGTTGGTCTGGCGACGATCGCCGCTGCGCTGATGGCGTCGGCGGCGCCGGCGCTGAGCGAGCGGCCGATCACACTTTCCTATCCCTATCTCGACGCCGCCCAGAAGACGCTGCCGGGTCTTCGCGCGCTCGCCGAGCGGGCTTCGCAGTCATACGTCCATGTCGTGATCATTTATCCCGGCGATCCGACCGGGGATGACGACCCGCCCGGCATACTCCAGCAGGCGAGCGGCATCATCATCGACGCGCGCGGTCACGTCATCACCGCAGCACATATCGCGCGATCGGTGAAGAACCAAGCACGGGTCGTCACCCGCCGCGGCAGCCGGCATCGCGCGCGGATCCTTTTCATCGATCGCCGCGAGGATCTCGCCCTCATGCGGATCGCGCCGTTTGCCGGCATGACGCCCGCGCGCTTTACCGATTCGGGCCGGATCAAACGGGGCGACTTCGCGCTCGCCGTGGGCTCGCCGTCGCGCGCGCGTGGCGCGGTGTCGTTCGGCTTCGTGCGCATACCGCGCCTCAAGGAGAGCCTGGAGTACAACCGCTGGCGGATCGAGAATGCGATCGAGATCGGCATGGAAGTCGAATCGGGTCATTCCGGCGGCCCGGTCTTCGACAGACGCGGCGGATTGATCGGCATGGTCGCCGGCTATGAATTGGGCGATACAACCAAGCGGCCCTATATTTCGCCGCAGATCACCTATGTCATTCCGTCAAGCGGATTGCGCGCCTTCCTGGGACGGGCCGGCGTGCATTGACCGTCAGCGCCCTCAGCCCGGTGCGGCGTCGCGGGCAACCAGCGCCGCCCAGTTCGAGGTCGAGAAAATCTGGGCATAGATGAGCGGCAACGCGCCGGCGCGGCGAAGCTCCAGAAACGCCGCATCGTCCAGCGCATCCAGTGCCTTGCCGTCGATCATGCGAAACCCGCCAAGCGCCAGGCTCTCGCCCGATTTCAGCGTGACGTTTGCGCGGTTGGCGATCAGCAGTCCGTGCTCGGCGAGCAAGCCGCCGAGCTTTCGGGTGTAGTCCGATTGCTGTTGATAGGCCGTGCAGAAGTCGAGCGCGCGCGTGGTGAACTCCATTGGCTCGCCTTCGATGAAGAGCTTATGGCCATCGTCATCTGACGCGAGCACCTCGGCATCCTCGTCCAGGCACAGAATGTAGCGCCCGTCCTCGCCGCCCGCCATGAAGATGAAGGGATAGCGACGGACATAGGCCGGAACATAGGCGCCCGTCTCCCAGGCGCCATCGGCGCCGACGAAAAGGTTCTGGTTGTCGCGCAGTCCGAGCAGGGCGATGCCGATGGCGGGCTCGCCGCCGGTGAAGAGGACCGGGTAATGGCGTGCGGCGAGCGGGAATTCCGCCGCGTTGAGCGGCACCGAATTGGCGCCCGCCGCGAAACCGAAATTCGCATCGCGCCGGATCGCCTGTTCGCCGTGGCGCTCTTTGGTGACCGGGTGCGGCGCGCGATAGAACAGCGGCAAGGCGCCCTCCGCCGGGGCGCCGGTTGCCGCGGTGCCCGTTTGGGCCGCAGGCGGTTTTGAGACCGTCGGCCCGTTCGTTCTATCCGCCGCCGCGGCGCGCTTCTTCGGCCCAGACATTTTCGGCGAAGGCTTCTTCGGCGCCGGCTTTGCCGCCGATTTTCCCGCGGCAGGTTTTGGCCGAGACTTGCTATGCGATCGTCCAGCCGTGGTCGTGGTGTTTCGCGCCATCCGTTTTCTCCTGCGGCGGTATGCGCCGTCACCGACGAATGCCAGCCGCGCATGGTCGGAGCAGTCTTGCAGCGCCGCCTTTACGCTTCGTTAGCCACATGAACGCGCGACCCGCGCGCGGGCGATGCGTCCCGCGCCAGCGCCGGCTAGGCGCTCTTTTCATTGGCGCGGGCAACCGCCGCCTGCAGCAATACCTGCGCGCCAGCGGCCAGGTCGTCCGGCGTCGCATTCTCGATTTCGTTGTGCGAGATGCCGTCCTCGCAGGGCACGAAGATCATCGCGGTCGGCGCCACGCGGGCAACATAACAGGCATCGTGCCCGGCACCACTGACGATGTCGCGGTGGCCATAGTTCGAACGCTCGGCAGCGCCGCGCACCGCGGCAATGCAGTCGGGGTCAAAGGGCGTGGGCGGGAAATACCAGATCTCCTGGAGATCGAGATCGAGGCCGATCGCCTCGGCGATCGCGCCCGCTTGCTCGCGCAGCGCGGCGTCCATGGCTTTGAGGGTGTCGGCGTCGGGGTGGCGAAAATCGATGGTGAAGAAAACCTCGCCCGGGATCGTGTTCCGCGAGTTGGGGCGCACCTCCATCATACCGACCGTGGCGCAGGCATTGGGCAGGTTCGCAAGACCGATCCGGTTGACCGCGTCGACCATGCGCGCCGCGCCCAGAAGCGCGTCCTTGCGGCGCTCCATCGGCGTCGGACCGGCATGCGCCTCCATGCCGGTCACGGTGACCTCGTACCAGCGCTGGCCCTGCGCGCCGGTGACCACGCCGATGGTCTTTTCTTCGGCTTCCAGGATTGGGCCCTGCTCGATATGGCATTCAAAGAAGGCGCGAACCTCGCGGCCGCCGACCGGAACATCGCCCAGATAGCCGATGCGCTTCAGCTCCTCGCCCATCGTCTTGCCGTCGGGGTCGGCGCGCGAATGGGCGTAGTCGAGATCGAAGACGCCGCCGAAGACGCCCGAAGCAACCATGGCCGGCGCGAAGCGCGAGCCTTCCTCGTTGGTCCATACGACAACTTCGATCGGCGCCTCGGTCTGGTAATCGAAATCGTTGAGCGAGCGGATGAGCTCAAGCCCCGCCAGGACCCCGTAGGCGCCGTCGAATTTGCCCCCCGTAGGCTGGGTGTCGAGGTGCGATCCGGTCATCACCGGGGCCAGGGCCGCATCGCGGCCGGCCCGGCGCGCGAAGATATTACCCATCGCATCGACCGATACCGTGCATCCGGCCTCCTCGCACCAGCGCACAAAGAGATCGCGGCTTTGCTTGTCGAGATCGGTAAGCGCGAGCCGGCAGACGCCGCCCTTCTGGGTGGCGCCGATCTCGGCCATCTCCATCAGGCTGGCCCAGAGCCGCTCGCCATTGATGCGGAGGTTTTCCATGGGACCGCTCCCTTACTTCATCGTCGGCATGATGTAATCGGCGCCGGCACGGATGCCGGTCGGCCAGCGCGAGGTCACGGTCTTGAGCCGCGTGTAGAAATGCACACCCTCGGTGCCGTGCATTGCCGTGTCGCCGAACAGCGAGCGCCGCCAGCCGCCAAACGAATGAAACGCCATCGGTACCGGGATCGGCACGTTGATGCCGACCATGCCCGTCAGCGTCGATTGCGCGAAGGTACGCGCCGCGTCCCCATCACGCGTAAAGATGGCGTTGCCGTTGCCGTATTCGTGGGCGTTGACGAGGTCGACCGCCGCGTCGAAGTCGGGCTCGCGCACCACCGCGAGGACGGGCCCGAAGATCTCTTCTTTATAAATGCGCATCTCCGGGCGCACCTGGTCGAAGAGGCAGGGGCCGATGAAGTGCCCGCCCTCATAGCCCTGGAGCTTGAGGTCACGGCCATCGACCGCCAGCTCCGCTCCCTCTTCCACGCCGATATCGACATAGCCGCGCACGCGCGCAAGGTGCTCACCGGTGACGAGCGGGCCCATCTCCGATTGCGGATCGGCGCCGGGGCCGACCTTGAGCGCTTGCGCGCGCGGGATCATGCGCTCCAGCAGCGGCTCGGCCGCATCGCCCACCGCAACGGCGACGGAGACCGCCATGCAGCGCTCGCCCGCCGAGCCGTAAGCCGCCCCCATGAGAGCATCGGCGGCCTGGTCCATGTCGGCGTCGGGCATGACGATCATGTGGTTCTTGGCCCCGCCGAGCGCCTGCACGCGCTTGCCGGTGTTCGCGGCGCTCCGGTAGACATGTTCGGCAACGGGGGTCGAGCCGACAAAGGAGACAGCGGCGATGCCCGGATGCTCCAGGATCGCATCGACCGCCTCGCGGTCGCCGTGCACGACGTTGAAGATGCCCGCCGGCAGGCCTGCTTCCTCCAGCAGTTCGGCGACGATGAGCGCGGGCGAAGGGTCTTTCTCCGAGGGCTTCAAGATGAAGCTGTTGCCGCAGGCAATCGCGACGGGGAACATCCACATCGGCACCATGACCGGAAAATTGAACGGCGTGATGCCGGCGCAGACACCGAGCGGCTGGCGCACCGAATAGCTGTCGACATCGCGGCCGACATTCTCGGTGAAATCGCCCTTCAGCAGATGCGGGATGCCGCAGGCGAACTCGACCACTTCCAGTCCGCGCGTAATCGAGCCCTTGGCGTCCTCGATTACCTTGCCGTGCTCGGCGGTGACCACTTTTGCCAGCCGGTCCATGTTCGCCTCGATCAGCGCCTTGAAGCGGAACATGACGCGGGCGCGGACGAGCGGCGGGGTCGCAGCCCAGCCCGGCAGCGCTTGCGTGGCGGCGGCAACAGCCTTGTCGACCAGATCGGCCGAGGCGAAGGGAACCCGCGCCGTCACCTCTCCGGTCGCCGGATCGTCAATCTCGCCGAAGCGGCCTTTGTCGCCTTTGACTGCCTGGCCGCCGATCAAGTGGTGGAGCGTCTCGACCATGGCTTTCGTTCCTCCAAACCTCTGATTGCCATCCCCCGCCAGCAGTGCACGGCGCAATTCATCGTTGACGGTGGCGCGATTCCGCGAACTATACCCCTCACCCACCGGCGCGTCGAAGCCCCGCGCGCAGTTGAGGCACATTGATTTCAGGAGGTAGCGACGTGGCAACCTTTCTCGTGGCCCATGGCGCCTGGTCGGCGGGCTGGGTGTGGAAGAAGATGCACCCGCTGATGCGCGTGGCCGGACACGATCTGATCACGCCGACCTATACCGGGCTCGGCGAACGCGGGCACCTGGCCAACCCCGAGGTCGATCTCGACACGCATATCGACGACATGCTCGGCGTGCTGGCGATGGAAGACTTGGGCGACGTGGTGCTGGTCGGGCACAGCTATGGCGGGATGGTGGCCACGGGTGTCGCCGACCGGGCGCGCGACCGGATCGCCCAGCTCGTCTATCTCGACGCCTTCGCACCGCGCGACGGGCAAAGCGCGTTCGACCTGTTGCCTGAGGCGGCGGCCGCAAACATGCGCGAGCTGGCGCAAGCCGATGGCGAGGGCTGGCGCATTCCGCCCAACCCGCCGCCGCCTGATACGCCGGACGAAGACGTGGCCTGGGTCACGCCGCGCCGCCTGCCGCAGCCGATCAAGGCCTTCGAGCAAAAGCTCGCGCTGCGCGGCGGAGAGCTGTCGCTGCCGCGCAGCTATATCTATTGCCAGCGCTACGGTCCCGGCGACGTCTTCGCGCAATTCGCCGAGCGCGCCCGCAGCGAAGCGGGCTGGCGCTGCTTTGATATCGACGCCAGCCACAATCCGCACATCACCGCGCCGGAAGCGCTGCGCGATCTAATGGTCGAGATCGCCGAGAGCTGACCCGGCCGGCCGGGCACGAACACCCGGCATCCAGCGGTAATGAGCGACTTTGTTCGCTGCCAAATTTTTTATCGACCGATCGGTTCCGCGTGCGGATCACGGGTGTATGCAACCATCGCGCGCGGCCGGCTGCGAAGCGATAATTGCTACCCGGCTTCGCCATGTCGTCGCTTGGCTGGTTTGCGTCGCTGAGGCGCGTTGCCACCATCTTTACGAAAAATTTAACCACTGGCGCGGCTTTATAGGCGTTCCGGGCCGAGGTCGCATCGGACCGCCGATGCCGACACTGGCCGTACAGAGTGGCCGTACAGAGCGGCCGTACAGAGCGAAGAAATTGGCGTCCTACCCACAAGTCGGGACTTGCGCTGCGAACATCCGACAACGGGGTTGAGACTTGGCTGAAACGCATACGAATATGTCCAGGAGCATGGCCGGCATGGCAGACATGAACGACACAAAGCTGCGCCAGGAAGTCCTGAACCTCTTTCAGTATATCGAGCGTTTGCGTTCGGAAGTCGCGACGATGTCGAAGTCCGAGGACGACGCGACCGCTTTCGACGATATGTCGGCCCAGCTTGACGCCATCGTCAATGCCACCGAGGAAGCGACAAATTCAATTCTCTCAGCCTCGGAATCGATCAGCGGCGACGCCATGGCGCTGCAGGACGAAAGCGATCCGGGAAAGACCCGCGAAATGGCCGACCGCATTTCCCAGAACGCCATGAAGATCATGGAAGCCTGCAGCTTCCAGGACCTGACCGGTCAGCGCGTCTCCAAGATCGTGAGCTCGGTGAAGTTCGTCGAGGACCGGGTCAACCAGATGATCGAGCTTTGGGGACGCGAGGAGATCGAACAGCTCAGCGCCGAGATGTGCACCAAAGAGCCCGAAGATCCCGACAAGAAGCTGCTCAACGGCCCGCAGCTACCCGGCCAGGCGATTTCCCAGGACGATATCGACGCACTGTTCGACTAGGGTCCGTGCCAGCGGCCCTTACTGCGGCGCCTACCGTGCTGCCTGCGCGCCATCCACGCCCAGGCCACAGCCCTCGAAGGCCTCGCGGATCGCCGATTCTTCCATCTCCGTGAGCGGCAGCATCGGACGGCGAACCGGGCCGCCGGTCTGGCCCAGCAAATCCTGCCAGTATTTCTGTTGCGCCTGAGGCTTGCCCCCGGGCCGTGTGCGCCTGAGCGCCTGGCGCACCGGATCGAGCGAATCGCGGACAGCCCGCGCCTTCTCGGTTTCGCCGGCAAAGGCAAGCTGCGTGTAGTCATGCATGCGCCGGTCGTGCGCGGTCTGGATAAGATAAGGCGGCGAGGAACAGAGATAGAGCCGCCAGCCGAGCTCGATGATGTTGTCGAACCACTCCTCCTCCGATGCGGTGCTGACGATCAGCTTGTCGCCGGCGAGCCGCGTGAGCGCCACATACATCTCCCGCGGCACGCTGTACTTGATCGCGACGATGTTGGGCAGATCGGCCACCCGGGTGCAGAGCTCGGGGCTCATGAGGTAGCCCGAATCCGGGTGACTCCACATAGCGATGCCGATATCGACCGCCTCGCTGACGGCCCGGTAATACTCGTAGACCGTCTCGTCGTGGTCGCTGACAAAATGCAGCACCGGGGCGTGGACGACGATGGTGTCGGCGCCGATGGCTTCCGCGTGCCGCGCCAGCTCGATTACCGTGTCGAGGTTCTGGTCCGAGCACGACATGATCGTGCCGGCATGGCCGGCGCATTCCTCGACCGCGATCTCAAAGCAGCGCTTGCGTTCGGGCACCGACATTGCGAAGAACTCGCCCTGCTTGCCGGCGATGAAGAGCCCGGCGATGCCGAGCTCGCGCGTCCAGTGGCGGATATTGGCGCGGAAACCCGCCTCGTCGGTGGCGAGATCGCCCGGCCGGAACGGCGTCAGCGCGGCGGCCCAGATGCCCGTCATATGTTCGCGGGCCCAATCCTTGGCTTCGGATTTCTTGTACTTCATTACTTTGTTCCCTCAGGCGCCGCTCGCGCGTCGCTGTGAGCTTGGCATTTCTCGCTCTTGGCCTCGAGCCTCAGCGTCTTTGATCGCCCGCCAGATGCGTTCGCTGGTCAGCGGCATGTCGATATGCCGAACGCCGAGCGGCTGCAAGGCGTCGAGCACGGCGCCCATGATGGCCGACGGCGCGCCGATCGTGCCGGCCTCGCCGACGCCCTTCACGCCGAGCGGGTTCATCGGCGAGGGCGTCACCACCCGGTCGAATTCTATCGCCGGCATGTCGGCGGCGCGCGGCACGGCATAGTCCATCAGCGAGCCCGTCAGTAGCTGGCCGTCGCCATCATAGACGATCCGCTCCATCAGCGCCTCGCCCAAGCCCTGGGCAATCCCGCCCATGAGCTGGCCCTCGACCAGCATCGGATTGACGACCGTGCCCGCATCGTCGACCCAGACGAAGCGCTCGATGGTGGGCGTGCCGGTCTCCGCGTCGATGGCGACCGCGGCAATCGCGGCGCCGCAGCCCCAGGCCTCGCCCGGCGTCTCGAATGTGTGGCGCGCCTCCATTACGGCTTCGCCGGATCTTGCGATGTACCCGGCGAGGGCGGCCCAACTTAACGACGCACCGGGCTGATCGGCGCGCGCAAATCCGTCTTCACCCAGCGAAACGTCTTGCGGCTCGGCCTGCAGCAACCGGGCCGCCGCGCTGCGCGCCTGCTCGCGAAGATCCTCGGCGGCAAGGGCGAGCGCGCCGCCGCCGATCGGCGTGCTGCGGCTGGCGAGCGCGCCGATGCCCGGCGGCGTCAGCGCCGTGTCGCCGTGGATCACGCATATATCTTCAGGCGGAATTATCAGTGTGTCCGCAACGATCTGCGCGAAGGCGGTCTCGCGGCCCTGGCCTTGGGCGCTTGTGCCCGTCGCGGCCATCACGGTTCCACCGGGCTCCAGACGCAGATGCGCGCGCTCCAGGCCCTGGCCGCTCGGCTCGACATAGAACGCAACGCCAATGCCATGGAGCGCGCCTGCCTTGCGCCGCCGTGCCTGCTCGGCGCGCAGCCCCTGGTAATCGGCGAGCGCCTGCGCGCGGGTCAGCACTGCGTCAAAGTCGCCGGAATCGAAGGTCTCCCCCGTTGGCGTCGCGTGGGGAAAGCGATCAGCAGCGATCAAGTTGCGTCGCCGTAAGGCAAGAGCGTCGAGGCCAAGGGCGCGCGCGCCCTCATCGGCCAGCCGCTCCATCAGGAGCGCCGCCTCGGGCCGGCCGGCGCCGCGATAGATGCCGACGGGCGCGGTGTTCGAGACATGGGCACGCGCGGTGATCTCGACCGCGGGAACGGCATACGGCCCCGGAAGGATGCGGCCGGCATTGCGCGCCGGCACCACGGCGCTGAAGGGCAGCCAATGGCCGAGCGGCGCCTCGATGCAGGCCCGTACGGCCAGCATGGTCCCGTCGCGCGCGAGCGCCAGCTCGCCCCGGATCGCCGCGCCCCGGCCGTGGCTGGCCGCCGCCATGTCCTCCGCGCGCGTTGCCGTCCAGCGGAGCGGGCGACGCAGGCGCGCGGCGGCCCAGACCACCAGTACCTCCTCGGGGTAGAGCGAGGCCTTCATCCCAAAGGCGCCGCCGACATCGGGCGCGATCACCCGCAGTCGTTCGGGCGCCAGGCCAATGATGGCGGCAAGATCGGCGCGGGCGCGATGCGGCGTCTGCGTGGAAAGCCGGACCGTGAGTGCGCCCGTCCCTTCATCCCATTCGGCCAGGACCGCCCTTGGCTCGAGCGTCAGCGGTGCGAGCCGTGCGTGCTGGACCGAGACCCGGACAACCTCGTCGGCAGCGGCGAAAGCCGCCTCGACGTCGCCGGCGTGCCAGGATTGCAGCGCCGCCTCGTTCTCCGGGACCTCCGGGAAAAGCGTCGGCGCATCCGCGGCGGAACCTAATACGGCAGGCGCAGGATCGTAATCGACCTCGATCAGCTCGGCCGCATCGAGCGCCGCCGCAAGCGTCTCGGCGACCACGGCGGCGACCGGCTGGCCGACCGCCTCGACTGAGCCTTGGGCCAGGATCGGGAACGGCGGAACCCGCAGCGTCTCGACCAGGGGATTGACCGGCAAGTCGCCCAGCCCGGCCACCTGCGCGCCGCTGAAGACCGCAACGACACCCGGCGCCACCTCGGCCGCGCGCGTGTCGAGCGCGGTAATCGCCGCACGGGCGTGGGGGCTGCGTAGGAAAGCGGCATGGAGACAGCCGGCCGGCACGATGTCGCCGACGAACCGGCCCTGGCCGGTGACGAGCCGCGCATCCTCCACGCGGCGGCGGCTGCGGCCGATCCAGGGCGCCGCCGGTGGCTCGCGGTCCGTCATATACCGTGCGTCATGGGCTGCGTTTCATGCGCGGTGCCTCTTGGATCGACCGAGCTCATGTTGAGGTCACCCGGTCTTCATCCCCCGGTCTTCACCCCATCTCTCAAAGCGTGACCCAGCTCTCAAAGCGTGACCCAGCCCTCCGGCGGATCGCCCTTGCCGGGATGCAGCGCGCCGCACGCCCTGCAGGTGCGCGCCGCTTCGTCGGCGTAGAAGGCTGCGAAGAGCGGCGGCAAGTCGTCGACGATGTTGCTGACCGGAACCTCAACGCGGTGCACCAAGGCCTTGCAGTCAAAGCAATACCACTGGAAGCCATCCATCATGCCGGCCATGCGCGGGCTTTCCACGACCAGGCCGAACGAGCCCGGCACCGGGCGCTGGGGCGAATGGGGCACATGCGCGGGGAGCATGAAGACGTCGCCCTCATTGATGCGAACGTCATGGATATCGCCCTCGACAAAGACCTTGAGGATCATGTCGCCCTGGAGCTGGTAGAAGAATTCCTGCACCGGGTCGTCGTGGAAATCGACGCGGGTGTTCGGACCGCCGATGATCTGCGCGATCATGCCGGGTTCTTCGTAGAGCAGCTTGTTGGAGACCGGCGGCTTGAGCTGATCGCGGTTGGTCTCGACCCAGGCTTTGAGGTCGAAGGGCTGGTGAAGCGACATGGCGGGCTGCCCCTCCTTCGGGCTCGCGGCAACGATCGTCCTGCTGGGCCCATTGAAGGGGATCAGACCGGTTGGGGCAATTGCGTTGCGGGGCTTGCGTCCATTGGGCTGACGATGCTCGGAGGAGAGACCGCCCCCTCACCATAACCCTCTCCCCGGAGGGGAGAGGGAATTAAAGGGTGACCCGACTTTTCCCTCGCCCCTTGGGGGAGAGGGAGGGACCCGCGGCCGAAGGTCGTGGGAGGGTGAGGGGCGGACCTATCAGCCGGCGCGGGCTATCCGCCACATGCTTGGCACATCCAGAGTCTCCGCCCATAATGTGATGGCGGAAGCGATTGAGGAGCAAAGGGATGGAATTCGAAGACATCGTGACAGCTTTCGGCGCGGCGGTGGAAGCCGGCGACGGCACCGCGCTTGGCGCGCTCTTCACCGAGGACGGCGTCTATCACGACATTTTCTATGGCGCCTTCGAAGGCCGGGCGGCGATCAAAGATATGCTCGAAGGCATCTTTCACCGCGACGCCAAGGATTTCCGCTGGGAGTTTCTCGACCCGGCCTCCAACGGTACGGTCGGCTATGCCCACTGGCTGTTCAGCTATACCAGCACGACGCCGCACACCGATGGACAGCGCGTAGTCTTCGACGGGGTCGGGCTGTTCTTCATGGAAGACGGGCTGATCGCGCGCTACGAGGATGTCTCCAATTCAGTCGTGCCGCTGAAGAAGATGAACGTGCCCCAGCCGGTGATCGACCGGCAGGTCGACAAATGGCAGGGCTGGCTCGAGGCGCGGCCGGGCTATGGCTCGCACGCCAAGGGGTAGCGAAGCGTAGAACGGATATGATCGACCGGCGGGCCTTCACATTACGACTTGGTGCGGCCGGCCTACGCGCGGCCGGACTGGGCGCGGCGGGGCTGCTGCCGCTTGTGGGCGAAGGCGCGCTCGCGGCGACCAAGCAAAGGCCGCGAGGGCTGCGGCTTTACAATCCCAACACCAGAGAGCGGTTCGACGGCCTTTACTTCGACGGCGGCTATCTGAAATCCGCGCAGGAAAAGCTCGACTGGTTCCTGCGCGACCACCACGAGAACGCGCAGACGCATGTGGATGCCAAGCTCTTCGACCTGCTCTGGCGGCTCGCGGAGCGCTACCGGCGGGCGCGCCACGGCCATGTCGTGATCAACATCCATTCGGCCTACCGCACCAAGAAGACCAATGACCGCCTGCGCGCCGAGGGTGCCGCGCGCAACAGCCAGCACCTGCTGGGCAAAGCCGCCGATGTTACGATCCAGGGCTACGGCATCTATTTCCTGGCGAACCACGCCGCGCGCATCCAGGCCGGCGGGCTCGGGCTCTACTGGGCCGCCAAGTTCGTCCATCTCGATACCGGCCCGCGGCGCTACTGGTACAAGCGATATTAGTGCGGCCGCTTAACCGGGCTTCACTTATTTGGACTTCTGAGGCTTCATCGATGCCGGTCCCTGGCTGTAGTCGCCGAAGGGCGCGTCGCGCTCGGCCACCGCGGCGCCGACGCCCCTGGCCCCGGCTGTCTCGACAAACCCCCTGCCCTCGGGCGTGTTGCGCATGATGCCGTCGAGGATGGTGCCCAGATGCTGGGTGCTCTGGAGGCCCATATTGTCGTAGGCTTGGTTGACCACGAGCTTCATCGCGGCGAGCTGGGTGCTCGGGATCCGGGCCATCCGCCCGGCCCAATGGGCGACCCGGTCGTCGAGCTCGGCCAAGGGCGCCGCCTCGTTGATCAGCCCGATCTCGGCCGCCTCCTTGCCGCTGATCGAATCGCCGGTGAGCGCGTATTGCTTGGCCTTGGTGAGGCCGAGGCGGTAGATCCACATGCCGGTCAGATGGCAGCCCCAGACCCGCGAATAGGGCGTGCCCAGGCGCGCATCGTCGGAGGCCAGCACGATGTCGGCACAGAGCGCCATCTCCGAGCCGCCGCCGACGCACCAGCCGTGGATCTTGGCGATCACCGGTTTGGGGCTGCGCCAGATGTTCATGAACTTGGGAACCGGGCCGACGAAGGGGCTGGTCACCATCATCACGTCGCGGCCCGGATCGTAGTTGTCCGGGCTTAATGCCGCACCCCAGGCGTCGTAGTGCTTGAGGTCGCCTGAGAAGTCGAAGCCGGCGCAGAAGCTGTCGCCGGCGCCCTCGAGCACAATCACCCGGACCTCGTCGTTGCGGTTGGCCGCGGCGAGCGCCGCCTCCATCTCCTCGGGCATCGGCGGCCGGATCGTGTTGTATTTTTCCGGCCGGTTGAGGGTGATCGTCGCGACCCGGCCCTCGGTCTTGTAGAGAATCGTCTCGTAGGCCATCGCGGCCTCCTGTTTGCTGCTCCGTTGGACCAGAGGCCTACGGCTTCAGGACAATCTTCCCGAAGGCGCCCGGCTCCAGCACCGCGTGGTGCGCGGCGGCGGCTTCGGCCATCGCCATCTCCCGGCCGATCACCGGGTTCAAGACACCGCTTTCAAGCCCGCCGCGCAGCCCGGCATGGATCAGCGCCATCTCGTCATCGGAAGCGTTCGGCAAGGCCAGCCCGACCACGTCGAGGTTCTTGCCCATCGCGGCGCGCGGATTGATCTGGATCTCGCCGCGGTTGCCGATGACGACGATGCGGCCGTATTTGGCGACAACATCGAGATCCTTGGCAAGGTTGATGTTTGCCAGCATCTCCAGAATGAGATCGGGCCCGTTGCCGCCCGTCAGCGTGCGGACCTCGTCGATATAGCCGCCCGAAGTATGATCGACCGCGTGATGGGCGCCCTGGTCGAGCACGAGCTGCCTGCCCTTGCCAGTGCCGGCGCTGCCGATCACGGTCATGCCGTAAGCGCGCGCCATCTGCACCGCAGCCGTGCCGACGGCGCCGCTCGCGCCGTGGACGAACAGCGTGTCGCCCGGCTTTGCCTGGCCGCGCAAGAAAAGGCCGTAATACGCCGTGGCATAGGGCACGCCGAGGGCCGCTCCAGCGGCGAAGCTCACATTGTCCGGAAGATGAAAAATGGCGCCCGCCGGTACGGCCGCTTTCTCTGCCGTGGCGCCCTGGTTTCTGCGGACCGCGATGGCGGCCATGTAGACGCGGTCGCCAACCGCAAAGCCGCTGACGCCGTCGCCAAGTGCCTCCACGGTGCCGCCAGCATCACCGCCCGGCGTATAGGGAAGCTCGGGCAGCACGCCATAAACGCCCGAGCGGATATAGGTGTCGACCGGATTGACGCCGATCGCCTCGATCTTGATGACGATCTCGCCGGGCCCGGCGACCGGATCGGGAACGTCCTCGAGTTTCATCACCTCCGGCGCGCCGAATTCATGAACTCTGACTGCCCGCATTGCCTCATCCCCCCTTGTGGATCGGTTCCGTTTTCAGGAACTTGCGCGACGATTGGGATCTGCCGCGCGACCTGCCACCGCTTTAGTATCAGGCGCGAAAGCGGATTTGTAGCCTTGGCGGTCGTGGATGATGGGATACGCTATTTCAAGACCATCCCCGCGAGCACGAAACGGGGCGCTTTTGCCCGGCATCCTCTCTAAGCGGGCCATACACTCAAGGTCGGGCAAGCATTCAAGGCCGGGCATACACTGAAGGAATGTCGACATGAACATGACGCTTCGCCATTGCTGCGCAGCGATTTGCATCCTCTGCCTTGCGGGCGCGCCGGCTCTTGCCGACGAAACCACAGACGCCATGAAGAAGGCACAAGCCTTCTACCGGCAGGGCAACCTGGGCAAGGCGTATAAGCAGCTGGAGGAAGCCGCCGCGGAGATCATGCACAGGCTTGCAACCTTGTACGCCAAAACCTATCCCGCCGCGCCGCAGGGCTGGACGCTGCCACCGCACAAATCCTCGGCCAAAAAAAGCATGCGTGGGCTTGGTCGGGGCATCCTGCTGATCCGACATTATCGCCAGAATGCCGGTGGCGGCGTGGCGACCGCACAGATGATCGTCGACGACCGCGGCATCGTCGCCGGGCTGATCGACGTGCTGTCGAACCCGGCGACCGTGAAGCGTATGAAGGGGACCTGGGTGCCGATCGAGGGCGGCGGCAAGGCCATCGTCACCTTCAACGAGGCGCGCAAGCGCGGCAACATCCGGCTACTGGTCGCCAGGCGGTTCTACATCACGATCACCGCCCGCAACATCGAGAGCCGGGCGTTCCTGACGAGCCTTCTTTCGGCCTGGGATTTCGCCGGCCTGAAGAAGACGGGCGGCATGAACTGATCGGGCCGATTGAGAGCGCCGATCAGGCCAGCATCTAAAATGTCCGGCCGTGGATGATGTCGACGGTGAATTCGAACATGCAGTCGCCGAAGCGGCCGAGATCGGCGTAGCGCGGATCGCGGGTCTCGCCGCGGCGATAGCGGGCGAAGAGCTGGAGGAAGATCACCCCCAGCTTCAGCATGGCGAGCACCCGGTGGAAAAGGAAATCGGAGACGTCGCGGCCGCTTGCCGCGGCATACATCTCCACGACCTCGCGGCGGTTCGGCCAGCCGGGTTGGATCGTCGGCATCTGGTTGAGGCTGCGCAGGGGTTCGGGGTCGCCGTCCTCGGTCCAGTAGGAAAGGAAAGTCGCGAAATCGAAGAGCGGATCGCCGCGCGTGCACTGGTCCCAGTCGAAGACCGCCACCGGCACGGGCGGCGGCGCGCCTTCCGACCACATTACATTGTCGAGCTTGTAGTCGTTGTGGAGCAGCGTTGCGCCGCTCTCCGGGATCAAATTCGCCTGCAGCCATTCGCCGGCCTCGCGCGCGGGGCCCGGAGGTTGCTTGTCGTCGTAGATATCTTGGGCGGCGATCGCGCAGCGCTTCAGCCACCCGCCCACGGTGCGCTCAAGAAATCCTTCCGGTCGGCCCAGCGTGTCGAGCCCGACGGCGGCCGGATCGACGGCATGAAACTCCGATAGCACCCCCACCAGGCGCTGTGCGATCGCCTGCTCGTGGCCGATCAGGTCTTGCGGCATCGCACCGCCCCGGACCACCCGGCCAGTGCGGTACTCCATGATGAAGAAGGGCTTTTCCCAGACACCCTCGTCCTCGCAGAAGTGGAAGGCGCGCGGGGCCAGCGGAAACTTCTCCCAAAGCCGCGACAGCACCCGGTGCTCGCGGCGCATATCATTGGCACCGGGGGGCAGCGGGCCCGGCGGCGGGCGGCGGATCACGCAAGGGCTGCCGTCGAGCTCGATCAGATAGTTGAGATTGCCGAGCCCGCCGGCAAACTGTTTGGGCACCGGTTCGGGCTCAAATGTAAAGCCTTGGGCGGTCAGGTATTCGGCGAGGCGGGCCCAATCCTGCGGCTGGCTCGCTTGCGGCACGAGAAAGCCCTCGGCGTCGACCGCTCCCTCGCTTGACACAATCTCCGTGCGCTTCGACATGATTCGCGCGCGCCTCCCCTGCCCGTTGGGAGGGCGAGACTAGATCATTTTCCCCCGTCACGAAATCAGCCGCGAGAACTGCGGCGGGCTCAGGACATCTCGGCCTCAGAACCCTTCGGCAACGGGATCGCCGCCGGCATGACCCTCGCCGGCGCGCAGTGCGTCAAAGGCCCAGTTCGGCCGCTCGCGCAGGATGCTGCGATAGACCGCCATGTTGTTGCGATAGGTGAAGTAATACCAATGGTCCCAGATATTACCCTCGCGGTCGCCGGAGATCGTGAAGCCCGCCGGGTTCCCGTCGGTGGCGAAGTCCTCCATCCAGCGGCGCAAGGGCCGTCCGTCGATACGCAGATCCATCCAGCGCGCCGAACGGTCGCCGGTCTCCAGGCCGTTATGGCCGATGACCTGGCTGTTGCCGAAAGTGCGCGGCCCGAAATTCTCGGCCAGGATGTCGAGCACGTCGTTTTCCTTCGAACCGAAATTGTAGACATGGGGTCCGAAATCGGCGTCCCAGCCGTCGCGCGCGGCGAGCGACAGCAGGCGCTCGTTGAAGATCTGCGCCTCGACGACGTATTCGGAGCCGCCCATCAGCACGACACGGCCGAGCTGGCGAAAGAGACCGCGCAGCCGTGCGGTATCTTCGGGACGGGCCACCGGCTCGCGCGCCAATGCGAGCTTGGCCGCCTTGGCCAGCGCCCGCAGGGTCACGCGTGTGCCGAGGCTGTGGACGAAAAGATCGATGGGCCGCTCGCCGATGCGCTCGGTGAGCGCCACCAGCAGGTTGACCAGCGGCCAGGAGGATGCCGTCGCGTAGTCGTAAGCGCGGGCATAGAAGTTCTGACCCACCCCGAGGATCGATGAGGCGAAACCCGGCTGGCTGTGCCAGCCGAATCCGATGGCGAGCCCCGCAGCCCCCCCATCGCCCTCCACGATACCGAGGCCGACCGGCCAGGAAGCGGTGTGGTGGCGCCATTCTCCGCGCTCGGCGGCATCGCTTGGATCGAAGCCGAAATGATAAAGCCGGCTGTGCGGATTATCTGAATCCGCCGGCGCCACCGTGACCGCCTGGCGGGGATCGAAGAGGAAGCCGTGCAGCATGACGACCAAAGGCGCCCCGTCACCGAGGCTGGCGGCCTCACGCTCGAGCATGCGATCGAGGTATCGGCCAAGCAGCGAGCCCGCCGGCAACAGATGCGGCGGGGCAACCGCCTCCATGCCGCCGGCCGGCGGTCGTCGCCGCGCATCGTAGTCCTTATCGACGAAGGACCCGTCGAGCATCGGCGCGTAGAGGCGGTCCTTCAGGCAGGAGACACGGATAATCGACATTGGCGACCCCGCGTAGATTGGGCATAAACCGAAGCCGCGAGCGGGAGAACTCCCATATTCTACTTAGCTCGAAAAATAGACAACACATACGCGCGACCAAGTCGCACGTTTATACGCCTGTCATGCGCGGCGCTGAAGTCCGCGAACCCCGCTATGCGGCGGCGACCCCGGCCGCGATGCGCGCCTTAACCGCGGGAATGACTTTCTTGGCGATGCGCTCCATGCAGGCGCGCACGAGCGCGTCCTCCAGCCCGCCGAAGTTCACCAAAAAGGCGACATGGTCGACGCCCACCGCGTGGAGCCGCACGAGCTTGTCGACCACCGTGTCGATGCCGCCGAACAGCGCCAGCCCCGACTTGATGATGTCGTCATAGACCTGGCTCTTGGCGTAGAGGCGGGTCTCGACATAAAGATCGAAGGCCGCCGCCGCCTCTTCGCGCGCCTGCTCGTCGCTATCGGCAACATAGGTGTGGAGCGAGGTAATGGTCGCCCGATCCCCGGCCGCTGCGGCGCTTTCGCCGTAGCCCTTGATGTATTCGGCCATCATCGGGCCGATTTCCTCGAAGGTGTCGCAGGCCGCGTAAGGCACCGTCATCAGCTTGTTGCCCTGCTTGCCGACATGGTAGGCCGCTTCGCGGCGCAGCACGGCGACGTAGATCGGCGGGAACGGCTTTTGCAGCGGTGTGACGTTGAGCTGGATGTCGTCGACTTGGTAATACTCGCCCTTGTGGCTGAAGCGCTCGCCCGACAGCGCCTTTTTCAGCACCGTCAGCGCCTCGTCGAACTGGAAGCGCTTGTTCTTGGGATCGGCGTCAAAGCCGGCGAATTCATGCGCCAGGTATCCTGAGCCAACACCGAGCTCAACCCGGCCATGGGAGATCTGGTCGAGCATCGCATAATCCTCGGCCACCGTGATCGGGTTGCGGAAGGGCAGGATCGTGACCGCGGGCCCAAGCCGGATCTTCTCGGTGACCGCCGCCATCTGGGCCAGCGCCACGGCGGGGTTCGGATAGACGCCGTATTCATGGAAGTGATGCTCGGCGACGAAGAAAGCGTAAAAGCCGAGCTGCTCGGCCAGCATCACCTGCTCGCGCATTTCGTCGTAAAACCCCGTCAAACTACGGGGCAAATCCGGATGGTGATCCTGCACCGAGAACATCGAGAATTTCATATCCGCGCCATCAACCATCGTCGCCCTCCCCGATCACGTGGCGCCATTGCTTGCCTTGCCGCGCGCCCAACACACCACCGACCGTACCGCTCTCACCCGTCGAGATCGGCCGACCGTTGATTTCTAATTACATAATCAATTATAAAATATGGAATTCGCATGTCAAGATGGCCAGTACGAACGGACACGACCGGCGATGATCGAAAGCACCACGGTACCGGAAGCCAGGGCGCAGCAGGGCGTGCGCTCGGTCGAGATCGGCATGGCGCTGCTGCAAGCGCTGGCCGCGCGCGCGCGGTCGCCGCTCAGCCTCTCCGACATCGCGGCCGACGCCGGCATGGCGCCGGCCAAGGCGCATCGCTATCTGGTCAGCCTGATCCGCGCCGGCATGGTCGAGCAGGACCAGGCGGCCGGGCGCTACCGGCTGGGCGGGACCGCGCTCAATATCGGCCTGGCGGCGCTTTCGGCGCTCGATGTGATGCGCCTGGCCGGCGAGGCGCTAACCGCGCTGCGCGATGCGATCGACGAGACGGTGTTGCTCGCGGTTTGGGGCAACAAGGGCCCTGTGGTGGTGCGCTGGGAGGAAGCCAGCCGGCCGGTCACGACCAACGTGCGGGCCGGCTCGGTGATGCCGCTGCTCAACTCATCGACCGGCCGGGTCTTTGCCGCCTTCCTGCCCGAGGCGACGAGCCGCGAGATGATCGCCGACGAGGCCGCCCAGACACCGGCGCTGGCCAAAGGCTATACGGCGGTGCTTGAGGAGACGCGGGCCCGCAGGATGGGACGCGTCGAGGGCGATCTGCTGCCGGGGGTCGCAGGGCTTTCTGCACCAGTCTTCGACCACCAGGGCGATCTCGTCGCGGTGATGTCGGCGCTCGGGGCGCAGGGCCAGTTCGACGCCGATTGGGGTGGTGCGGTGGCCGCGGCGATCAAAGCTGCCACGCAGGCGCTTTCACGGCGGTTGGGCTATCGGGTGGGCGAATAACGGTCGGCCGAAATTTCCCTTCTCAACCCAGAAGTGCCCGCACGTCATTCGGAAGCGCGAAAGCGGCGCGGTGGATCTCGGCATTGTAGTAGCGGGTCTCGATGCCGGCGGCGGCGTATCGCGCCTCCAGCGTTTCCAGCGGCGTTTGCCGCGCCGCCGCATCGTCGCTGGCCCAGCCAAAGGCCATGAAGCCGCCGGCATAGGTCGGCACCGGCGCCAGATAAAAGGCGACATCGGCGAAATGCGCGCCGAGACGCTGATGGCTGTTCGTTACCTCCGCGCCTTGCATAGCCGGCACGCCGTTCTGCGTCACCAGGACGCCGCCGGGTTTCAGACAGCGCTTGCAGCCGCCATAGAAATCCTCGGAAAAAAGCACCTCGCCGGGACCGGCCGGGTCGGTCGAATCGATGCAGATGACATCGAAGCGGCGCTCGGTCTCGGCAACGAAGGCGGCGCCGTCGGCGATCACGATCTCGGCCCGGGCATCGTCGAAGGCGCCGGCGCTGTGGTTCGGCAGGTGCTCGCGGCAAAGCCCGATGACGCTTTCGTCGATTTCGGCCAGCACGGCGCGCTCGACCGATGCATGGCGCAACGCCTCGCGCAGCGCCCCTCCATCACCGCCGCCGACGATCAGCACGTCCGTCGCCTGACCATGGCCAAGCACCGGCATATGGACCAGCATCTCGTGATAGACGTACTCGTCGCCTTCGGTCGTCTGGATCACGCCGTCAAGCGCCAGCACGCGGCCGAAGCGGCTGTTCTCGAAAATGATCAGGTCCTGATGCGCGGTTTTCTCGCGGTGCAACTCGCGGTCAACACGCAGGCCCTGGCGAAAGTTGTCGTAGAGCGTCTCGTCGTACCAGGAGCCAATGTCAGTCATGGGCGCCGCTCAAGGCACCCGGCCCCGTTTGGCCTCCGTCAGCTCCACCGAGCCCGGCGCGAAGTGGTGCTCGAAAACCGGGATCGCCGCATGCGGATCGCAGCGACCGCACATGAAGATGTCGATGGCCGCATAGCCGCGCTCCGGCCAGGTGTGGATCGAGATGTGCGATTCGGCCAGCACGGCGACGCCGGAGACACCCTGTTCCTCACCGAAATGATGCAGAAACAGGTTCAGCAACGTGGCCCGGCAGGTGCCCACGGCCTCGCGCAGCACCCGCTCGACCAGCGCCATATCGTCAAGGTCCCGGCAGCCCCACAGGTCGATCAAAAGATGGGTGCCGGCGAACTCGACGCCGTCCTTGGTAATGAAGTGGTCGTTCGAGACCACCCGATCTTCGGTCGTCACGGCTGTCGCCGCGTGCGCAACGCCGGGCATTTCTGCCCGCGCGTCCAATACGACCCCCAACCGGGTGGCAGAGCGGTTTGAACCCATGCTCTTCCCCCAAGTCAGAAAGGTGTACCCGAAAATCGGGAAGCGCAGTATCTAGGGCCTGCTTCGATGCATTGCAAGAAAAAAAAAGCGCACCCTGTGCGCCCTACCGGCGGAGCAAATGCACCCCCGGATTCCCTTGCTCTGTTGACAAGCACGTGAGGACCACCAGGGGGCCGGCATCCAATGACCAAACTACTGCTGCTCGGCGCCGGCAAGATCGGCTCGGCGATCACGGCGCTCCTTGCGGAGACCGGTGACTACGAGATCACGGTCGCCGATGCCAACAGCGAGATGCTCAAATTGATCCCCGAGCGCGAGGCCGAACGGCGCACGGCGAATGTCGCCGATGAGGACACCTTGCATGCCATCGCCAAGGGCCAGGACGTCATTGTGAGCGCGCTGCCCTTCTTCCTGAATGCGCCGGTTGCCGCGGCGGCGCGTGCGGCCGGCGCGCATTACTTCGACCTGACCGAAGACGTCGAGACGACCGAAAAGGTCAAAGCCATCGCCGACGGCGCCGAGACCGCCTTCGTGCCTCAATGCGGACTCGCGCCCGGTTTCGTTTCGATTGTCGCCTATGACTTGGCTGCGCGGTTCGCCGGCCTGCGCGACGTGCATATGCGGGTGGGAGCGCTGCCCCAGTATCCGGTGAACGCGCTGCGCTACAACCTCACCTGGTCGACCGACGGACTGATCAACGAATACTGCAATCCCTGCGATGCGGTGCATGACGGCCAGCGCATGAAAGTGCTGGCGCTGGAGGGTCTTGAGCATTTTTCGCTCGAGGGTGTGCGCTATGAGGCCTTCAATACGTCGGGCGGTCTGGGCACGCTCGCCGAGACGCTGGAAGGCAAGGTCGACAGCCTCAACTACAAGACGGTGCGCTACCCCGGGCATCGCGACATGGTGCAGATGCTGGTGCGCGATTTGCGGCTGTCGGAGCGGCGCGGGCTGTTCCGCGATCTGCTGGATACAGCCGTGCCGATGACCAAACAGGATGTGGTGCTGATCTTCGTCACCGTGGCGGGCGAGCAGGAAGGCCGCCTTACTCAGGAGACCTACGCCAAAAAGATCTACAACAAGGAGCTCGCCGGCCACGAATGGAGCGCCATCCAGGTCACGACGGCGGCGGGGATCTGCGCCATGGTCGATTTGATGGTCGAGGGCAAGCTGCCGGCCAAGGGCTTCGTGCGCCAGGAGCAGTGCAAGCTCGACGACTTTCTGGCGAACAGGTTCGGGCAACATTACACGTGAGAGTGGCCGATGTCGTATCAATAGATTTGGATTAGTACACTTTCAAACAGTCAAATATGCAAGTCAAGTTTATGATTATCTTGTTTTGAAAAAGCTGTTCAGTGAAGTGATTGCAACGTTATTTGATCAACCTATTTATACTACCAAATCACCAAAAGCTGTACTGATTGGATCAAAAGCTAGCAGAAGTTGCCCAATTGGGCCGTGGCGATTCTTTGCCACTATAATTTCCGCAGTCCCCTCCGCATTTTCCAAATCTCGAATCCATTTATCATGTAACATAGTATCAGGCGCTGGCTCTTCGATTCTTTCCAAATAATACTGTTCTCTATGGAGGAACATAACAACATCAGCGTCTCGTTCAATAGATGCTGTGTCACGCAGATCTTCAAGTTGCGGCCGATTGTCGTCGCGTGAAGGCTTATCCCGTTGTCCCAGGTTTCGCTGGCATGAGGCTGGTTCCCGCCGCATGATGCGGCGGCATGGCCCGAAGATACGCTTCCTTGATCGAATTCCAGCGTCGGTTTCCGGACGAAGCGAGCT
>Ga0307379_10001274_pt1 | contig 40025 bp, 32 predicted proteins | sample UN2MG_FD_202237 | JGI IMG/M metagenome (GOLD analysis project Ga0307379, IMG submission 202237) | Soil microbial communities from Risofladan, Vaasa, Finland - UN-2 | ecosystem: Environmental > Terrestrial > Soil > Coastal area > Acid sulfate soil | place: Finland: Risofladan, Vaasa | collected...
TACCGAGGTCAGGTGAATGCTCAGTGGAGAGCCGTGTGAGGGAGAACCTCACGCACGGTTCGGAGAGGGGCCGCTGGAAACACGGTCCAGCGCACTTGGATGCTGTGCGCCAGCGGCCTACTCTACCGGAAGTACTATCGGGCGTTTGGGTTGGAGGGGGTGCTGGCCAAGATTGGCGCCGTGATCGGGAGGTAACAAAGCCAGCGGGTTGCGCCCCGCAGAGACTGACCTGATTTCGCCTGCGGTTGGGCTGCTACACAGCCCGCGCCGCCCCCACTTGACGCACCTCGACAAAGCGTTGAGTCTCGGCTGATTCCTTGGCGGCGAGGCAGGCGTAGATGCTCTGGATGCCGGCCAAAATGGGGGCTTTGGATTCGGCTTTGCCGCGGACGACGTCGATGAAGTTGTAGGCGAGTTCGAGATCGCCGCCGAAGTGGCTCATGCCCTCGCCCGCCTGGATCGTATCGGTGAATGGGGAATGGTGGTGGACGAGCTTGAGTTGGTTGCGGTACCAGTCGAAGCTGAGGGTGCCGTGATAGCCGCTGACGGTGGCGCCGCGGGCGGCCGCGTCGCGGCGGGAGTAGAAGACCTGGGTGTAGACGCCCTTGGCGCCGGAGGCGAACTCGACCAGCGCGCTGGAGGAGTCTTCATTCATGCCGGTTTCGGGCGTACCGATGTCGACGCCGAAGACACACGGGTGGTCCTTGAACGTCTCGGTGGAGAGGTTGTGGGCGCGGTTCTTCGGGCTCTCCAGGCAGGTGTCGCTTTCGTCGCATTGAGAACAGACGAGGCCGGCGGGCTTGTCGCCGGCGAAGACGCGTCCCCGGGAGGCCATGGCGGCAACTCGCACGATGGGCGATGACAGCAGATACATCAGGTAATCGAAGTCGTGGGTCGCCTTCTGGATGAAGAGGCCCTGGGTCACGTCGTAGTTGCGGTAGGCGGCGTCGAAGTAGCAGTGCCCGTAGGGGACGTAGTTGACGGCCAGGACGTGCTCGGGGGTGCCGACGGCGGCGTCATCGAGGTAACGGCGAGCCAGCTCGCACAGCGGGGAGACGCGGAGGGGAAAGCTGACGACGACCTGGCACCGGGTGTTCTCGAAGGCCTGCTCGAGTTGGAGGGCCTGTTCGAGCGAGGTCGCGACCGGCTTCTCCAGGAAGAGGGGGAGGTCGTACCTCGATGCTTCTATGGCGTACGGGGTGTGGAGGTTGCATCTGGTGCCGATGACAAGGGCATCGAGCTTCGCCTTCCGGACCATGTCGTCGAGGGTGGAGTAGAAGGCGACGCCGTCGCGGTCCTGCTGCGCCAGGCGCGACCGCGCGCCGTCTTCATCGGGGTCTACGATAGCAACGACGTGGATATCGGGCGCGACCTCCCGCATGGGGTCATTGATGAGATTGCTGACGCGCCCTCCGAAGCCGATGACTCCCAGCATGATGCCGCTCATTCGAAGCCTCCAGGTGCAAGACTCAAGTCTGTAGGGATCGTAGTTCTGTGTGGAGGCTGTGACGCCTTGCAGCGGAGCGGCAGTTTCCCGTAGGGATCAGAGGCACCAAATGGCTTTGACGGCGAGCCGGGAGACCCATTCGTCGGCGTTGGGGTCGCCGACGACGATGAGCATGTCCGTGCCTTTCCGCACCCTCTGGCGGTAGGAGGCGTAGAAGTTCGTGTCCCCACTGCTCTGGACCAGGCGGGCGCTCACACCCCGCTCGTCCGTGATGTCATAGGTGGCCGTGAGGACGAGCTGATGCTCGACTTCAGGAGCTATCACGTTCCCATCGTCGTCGAGGTCGGCGGCGTAGGCCCGCTCCCAGCGAAGCTCGCCCGACCATTTCTCGCTCGGGTGGAAGGCCTGGCTGATCGACATGTATCGATACGGGTAGGCGTAGCGCTCGCCAGCGGTCAAGTCGAGGTTGCCGCCTCGGTACATATCGTCATTATTCCACCCGCAGCCGGCGTAAGCGTCCCACTGGTCGAATCCGTCGCGCTCCCCGGTGGAGCTTCCGACCCACATATCCCAGCCGCTTTGCCACTCCCGGTAGTGGCCGACGTAGGCGCTGCGCCGATCCCCCTCCTCGGACTCTCCGTTGCTGAATCTTGCGCTCCAGTCGAAGTGCTTGACCGCCCCCTCGTCGTAGTTCCGATTGTAGCTGAGGCCGGCGGAGATGCTCCTGACTCCCGTTTCGGGAACATAGCCGTCATCGGCCTGGAACTCGGTGCCGGTGGCAGAGTAGTCGGCATTCCAGCCGAATCCCTGAAGGCGCCACGTGCCGGCACCGATCCTGATCCGCGAGTCTTCTCCGCCCTCTCCGTCGGTATGAGTCCAGGCGTGGTTGAAGTAGTAGTTCTGGTTGCCCCCCTCAAAGGGGCGATTCCAATGGCCGCTGAGCCGATAGACCTCGTTGTGTGGCTCATCGGGGAGGCGCCGGTCGGTTCCCCCCGCGTAGAGACCGGCATTGCTGCCGATGCGATGGCCATATTCCCAGGCGAAATGGTTCTCGCCTCCGCGGCGGTAGGCGTCGAGCAGGCCGAAGTGGTGGCGGCCGAGAGTGCCGAAGGCCTTGGCTCCCAGATCGAAGTCCTCGATCCGTCGACTGTAGAAGATGTCTCCCGGGAAGTACCACTCACCTTCGCGGAAGAAGGGGCGGTATTCTTCCAGATAGCGCTCGACATAGGTGAAGTCGATGGTCTCGACAACGTCCTCGAGGTTCCGGAAGTCCGGGTTGTAGGTGCCGAGGCCGACGACCCCGTTGGGGAACGTTCCCTTGGCGTCGAACCCCACGGTCAGCGGCTCGCGATCCTCCTCGTCTTCAGACATCGCGGACAACGCATAGGGCATGAAGACACAGCGGAAGGGAACGGGCGGGGTGCTGATTCCTGTCCACCGCGCGCAATTGTCCGTATCCCACACTCTGGCGAAGGCCCGCGGCCAGGTGCACCAGTCGTTGCCTTTGCGAGCGAGTATGCGGGAGAGGTAGATGCGGAAGGCGTCCTGACCATCGGGATAGCGTAAGATCGAGAAGGGGATCTCGATCTCGGCCGACCATCCGCCCTCGTCGGTCGTGCCGGCGGCGCGCCAGTCGCCCTTCCACTCGATCTTCTCCGAGGTGCCGCCGGGGATATCGTCGTACTGGGTGCCGGCCGGGGTGACGTTGAAGTTGTACCAGTCGATGCCGGTATTGCCCACGTCTATGCCCACCGCCACGCGGTCGTCGTCCCAGATGCGGCCCTGGCGCTTCTTCTGGGCGCTGCGGATCTCGGATGGCTTGCTGTCGTGACACCGGAAGGCGACGTAGATGGCATGGCTGTCGTAACAGAGCCAAGCCTCGGTCCGCTCTATCGGAGGTTCGTTCTCACGCTCGCGCCAGAAGTCCTCGATGTGGGTCGCTGCTTGCCAGCACTCATCATCGAGGAGGCCGTCGATGACGGGCGGTTCGGCTACTGCCACAGCCTGAACCGACAGGGGGCCGGTCTCCGCATCGCTCCGTTCGTCGGCCGCGCAAAGCCGACCGGGAGTTCCGGCTATCAGCACTCCAACGACGCTGGCGACCAGGAGCCCAGCAGCTCCTATTCTCGTATGGGACACGGTATCCGATTCCTCCCAACTGGCGTGTCCGGTGGGATGCGCCCTCGCCCGGCAGGTCCCAGCATACTATAAAACAGATGTTTGCACAAGCCCGCTCCGGGAGCCTTGCAGGCGGAGAGCCACGATCATCCACTAGACCGGGAATAAGGAACGCCACAGGCTGTGGCTGCCTGTGGCGCATGGGGCAAGGGGTGAGAGAAACGGTCAGGTATGCATGCGGGGCTCAGGCAGGAAGGCAAGGTGGCGCAGATTGTCCTTACACGGCGCTCCAAGATCTGTCATTGCCGCCACCTCCTTTCTGCCTTCTCAGGCGTGTGTGGAGGCTGGAGTATAGCGGCATGTCGATCACTTGTCAACCACTTACATAGACGCGAGAACGCAGCAAAAGGTTGCGTCGGCAGCGGTTATTCCTGATCGTTTGCGTCCTCCTTCGGCGGGGGGGTCAGGACGCGCATGACCTCCTCGATCGTTGTGATCCCGTGCATGGCTTTCTCGACGCCGTCCTTGAGCATGGTCGTCATGCCAAGGTCGATGGCGGCGGCGCGGAGTTCGGCGGTGGAGACGGGGCGCGCGATGAGCTCGCGAAGGCGGTAGTCGATCTCCAGCAGCTCGAAGAGGCCGGTGCGGCCGCGGTAGCCGGTGGAGCGGCAGTCGCTGCATCCCTTGCCGCGGCGGAACTTCGCTCGGCTGATGTCGAGATCGGTTTCCTTCTCGAGGCGGCGAAGGAGGTCGGGCGAGGGCTCGTATTCCTCGGTGCAGTGGGGACAGACTCGGCGGACGAGACGCTGGGCGAGGACGGCTTGGAGGGAGGCGCTGACGAGGAAGGGCTCGAGGCCCATCTCGACGAGGCGGGTGATGACGGAAGGCGCGTCGGCCGGCAGCATGGCGGTGAGCACGAGGTGTCCGGTCATGGCGGCGTTGATGCAGGCTTCTGCCGTCTCCAGGTCGCGCAGGTCGCCGACCATGATGATGTCCGGATCGGAGCGCATGAACGTGCGAAGCGCGGCGGCCGTCGTGAGCCCGGCCTTGCGGTTGACGTGAACCTGCATGACATTGCGGAGGCGGTATTCGGCGGGGTCTTCGATAGTGCAGATCTTCTTGTCGGGCGAGTTGACGAGATTAAGGGAGGAGTAGAGGGTGGTGGTGCGGCCCGAACCGGAGGGGCTAGTGACGACGATCAGGCCGTTGGGGAGGTGTAGGGCCTTCTCGAAGGCCTGCTGCATCGGCTTCGAGAGGCCGAGCTTGTCCAGCCCGATCAGGACGCTGCTCTGGTCGAGAATTCGACAGATGGCGCTCTCGCCGAAGATGGCGGGAACGGTGGTGACCCGCACATCATAGTCTCGTCCCTGGTAGTCGATGGAGATGCGGCCGTTCTGAGGGAGACGGCGCTCGGAGATGTTCATGTCGCCCATGAGCTTGAGGCGGGCGACGAGGGAATTCGAGGCGTCACGGGGGAGGGTCATGGCCTCGTTCAGGACGCCATCTATGCGGTAGCGGATGAGCGTTTCATCGGCGTTGTTGTCGAGGTGGATGTCGCTGGCGCGGGCCTCGATGGCGTCTCCGATGAGCGTATGGACCGTGCCGATGACGGTGCTCTCCTCGGGGGTCTCGGCCTCGGGCCAGGTGATCGGCTTGAGTTTCCGCGCCTTCCGGGCCTTCGCAACGGCCGCCCGGAGGGCGTCGGAGTCGACCTGGAGGGCGGAGGGCTCTTCGGCGTGGAGGAAGTTCTCCAGGTCGGCGCGGTAGAAGCGCCACTGGGTGCCGGCCTTGAACCCCTTGATCTTGCCCTGGGCGAGCCAGCGGTAGAAGGTCGGCTTGCTGACCTTGAGGAAGTCGGCGGCGGCTTTGAGGTCGAGGACGTCGCCGCGCTCCGCGGGTGCGCGACCGGACTTGCGGGGACTCTTCGCCTGCTTCTTGCGAGCCATCTTACACCTCCTGCTTCTTCCGGCGGGGCTTCACCTCACCGGCGGCGTCGAACAGATAGTCCGCGATGACGGGGAACGCTTCGCCGAGCCGGCCGTCGCGCTCGGCGTCGCGGATCATGTCGATGGTCATTTCGGGGAGGTCGGGAGCGAGGGAGGCGAGCGTATCCGCGAGCTCGGCACCGCGGCGGATCGGATCGCGAGCGGCCAGGAGCACGTCATGGGACTGGGAGCGGGGGTCGGTGGCGGCGGCGGTCTCGAGAGCAGTGAGGACGGGGACGCCCACCCCAAGCATGACCCCGAGACGGGCAAGGGCAACGGCGTAGGCGTGGAGGTCTCGGTCGCTGGGGGTGGGTGTCGCCTGCTCCGCCTCGAGCTGGTCGGCGATGAGGAGGAGGACCGCCTCCACGGCGTTTCTGCTCTCGCCGTTCCGCACGAGGCCCGAGACGAAGGGGGGCCATCCGAGCCGCACGAGTGCGTCGGAGATGCCGCGTCCGGCGCGAACGGACTGGCGTATGGCGCGGAGGGGAGCGGCGAGGGCGGCCGGGGCGTCCTGGGCGACGGCGTCGAGGGCGCACAGGACGGAGGTATCGCCGTGCAGGGCGGAGGCGAGCCGACGGCAAAGCCAGATGAGGTCGGCTTCCCGAGGTGCGGGGATGGACTTTCCGGGCATGGCAGTACTCCTTCCCTTGCGGTACGGGAGATGCTATCATACGTCATCATCCGTTATCATATACCACGTATGATCATCTTGTCAAGAGGGTTCCGGGCTCTTTTCTACCGAAAGGGACGGGAAGGTGACGACGATTCCGAGTTTCCCTGAGAGGCGGCCGATCGAGCTGGATGACGGCGCGGCGCTGGGCGGGATGTTGGCGGACCTGGGCCCGGAGCAGTCGGAGCTGACGTTCACGAACTTGTTCATCTGGCGGGAGGCGTACGCGCTGCGGCTGTCGGGAGTGGGCGAGGCGGTGGCGATCTTCTCGTGGCGGGCGGATCCAGAGGACTCGTTTCTGTTTCCGCCGCTGGGAGCGGGCGGGAACGCGGAGGTGGTGCGTCGCTGTCTGGAGCATATGGCCGAGAGCGGACATCGAGCGGTGATGGCGCGCGCGACGAAGGCGGATCTCGGGCGGGTGGACCTTGGGGAAGAGGAGTTTCAGGTGGAGCCGGATCGGGATAACTGGGATTACGTGTATCGGGTAGAGGACTTGGTGCAGGTGAGCGGCAATCGGTATCATCGGAAGCGGAACCACATCGAGCAGTTTACGAGCCGGCATGAGTTCAGCTATCGGCCGCTGACGCGAGAGCTGGTGCCCGCGTGTCAAGAACTGCAAGATCGGTGGTGTGATGAGAAGCACTGCGATCTGGTGGCGACGCTGCGGGCGGAGGGGCGAGCGGTGAAGGAGGTGCTGGAGAACTTCGAGTCGCTGGGAGTCACGGGTGGGTGCATCGAGGTCGATGGGAAGATCGAGGCGTTCACTTTGGGCGAGCTACTGAACCCGGAGACTGTGGTAATTCACATGGAGAAGGCGAACGCCGCGTTTCACGGTTTGTATCAGGTCATCAATCAGCAGTTCTTGGAGAAGCAATGGTCACAGGTTCGCTACGTCAATCGGGAGCAAGACATGGGTGTGCCCGGACTGCGCACGGCGAAAGAGTCGTACTACCCGGATCACATGGTGGAGAAGTTCACGGTGGGGCTTCGGTGAGGAGGCTGCGCGGTGCGCTTGTCGTTCTCGGGATGGTAGTACTCTGGGCGCGTGCGGTCGCGGCGGCACCTGATATCGCGCTGGTCCCGGAGAGTCCGCGGGTGGGCGACGTGATGTTCGTGCGGATGTATCCGGAGGCGGAGGTGCTGCGGGCGGCCTGCTCGTGGGGCGGCGAGTCGTATCCGCTCCTCGCGAACGGGGAAGGGTACGAAGTCGTGCTGCCGGTGTCGTTGAAGACGAAGGCGGGCGGGCATCACGCGGTGCTGTACTGGAAGTACGCCGACGGCGGAATGGGGAAGCAGGTCATCCCGGTCGAGGTGCAGCGCAGGCGATTCGGGGTCCAGCGCCTGAAGCTGTCGGGGAGCCAGGAGAGGACGTATTCGGCGCCGGAGACCGAGCGGGAGCGGGAGCTGATAGGGACGGCGCTGGATCGCGTGAGTCCCGAGCGGCACTGGCAGGGGAGCTTCGTGAGGCCGGTGGAGGGACGAATCAGCACGGAGTTTGGGCTGGAGCGGTATGTGAATGGGAAGTTCAGCTATCGGCACCGAGGGGTCGATATGGCCTGTGCAGAGGGGACGCCGGTGAAGGCGGCGGCAGATGGCGTAGTATGTCTGGCGGATGATTCCTTTGTACTCCACGGCAAGACGGTGATATTGGATCATGGTCAGGGGGTGTCGAGCCTATACATCCACATGTCGGATATAGGTGTGGAGCCGGGGCAGTCCGTCCGGCAGGGGGAGGTGATTGGACGAGTCGGATGTACGGGGGTGGCGACGGGGCCGCACTTGCACTTCGCGGTATATGCATATCACGAGGCGGTCGATCCGTTTTTCTGGACAGACTTGCCCAGCTTCTAAAGACCAGGGCGTGAGGCTCACACAGCAGATTCTCTTGCATTACGGTCGTAACCGTAATGCAAGAGAATCCGTAGCATTGCAGTTAGACGGCTGGTAGCCACAGAACAGCTCAGGAAGCGCTCTGGGGGCGAGATTCTCGCATTCCAGCTTTCAGTGCAAGGCAAGAGCCTCTTGAGGAGGGCGGTAGAAAGCAATCGGGCGAGGGATGAAACCCTCGCCCGATTGCTTTGACTGATTCTTTGGATCAGTCTTCCGTCGGCAGCTTACCGCCTCTTCTTTGCTGCCTTCTTCTTTGCGGTCTTCTTCTTTGCGGTCTTCTTCTTTGCGACCTTCTTCTTTGCGGTCTTCCTCTTCACAGTCTTCTTCTTTGCAGGCAACTCTCGTGCCCCCCTTTCCTGCGCGCCGTGGATGCGGTGATTAGCATCGCCTACACCCGGGTCGAGGCCCCTTCGGCACGGCACGTTAGTGAGTGGCCGAACCGCCTCTGTGGCCACTAGCGCGCGTGCGCGCACGCGCGACAGACTCGTTCGCAATATGCCATACTAGTGGATGCAATTCGAACGAGTGCAGAAGAAAAGTCGCGCGCGAAGTTGCGCGTTGATATGTGACAGAGAAGGAAGGACCTTGCAAGATGCGAGGGTCGAGGAGTGACGCGATCTCATGGTAGTGGATTCACGCGCGACGACGCGCTGCACTGATGACGGCGCGGGGCACTCATAGATGAGACCTATGAAGGCACATGCACGATACAAATATTGAGCGTGTGTCGGCATGTGCCGTGAACGGGGAGCGATAAGCCGAGAGTCCCTCTAGAGTTTCTTGCATTATGGTTAGGAGCACCCATAATGCAAGAAACCCTAGAGCGCACGGCGTGAGGCTCACACAGCAGATTCTCTTGCATTACGGTCGTAACCGTAATGCAAGAGAATCCGTAGAACCCATTTCATAACCCGCCTGCCAGATGATACGTGTCTTCTTGGGCCGCTCTCTGCCGGTTATGAAATGACCTCTACCGACGTTCGCGCAATGAAGTAACATTGCGCGAACGTCTTTCTTCAGGCATTTCCTGGCTTTCCGATGAATGTCGCCCATTACTTCTTTGGGCGACATTCATTAGTCGCGGACTGCGAGAATGGAATCCTCGTCGATGACTAGCAGGTCCTCTCCTTCGACGGTTACCTCGGTTCCGGCGTACTTCGAATAGATGACCTTCTCGCCTTCGTTGACTGAGATGGGAACACGTCTGCCGTTATCCAAGATCCGGCCACTGCCGACTGCGAGCACCTCGCCCTCTGTGGGCCTTTTCCGAGCGGTATCTGGAACCAGGATTCCGCCGCCAGTCTCTCCCTCTTCCTCTGAAGGGCGAACGAGGACCCGGTCACCGAGCGGTTTGAGCATAGGGGCGTTCCTCCTTGCAGGTCTGGTCGAGTTGCCATCGGCCGCGCACTCGGCGCGGCGCCGCCGGTATTCTACGATGGGCGAGTGGCCGATGTCAACTGCGGAGGCATCGGAGAGTGAAGGCCTCGTGTGGGAGCCGAAGAGGGGTGGGGGAAGCGACAAGGGGAGTGTCGAAGATGGGCGCGGGGAAATCTGTCAGGAGGCAGAGGTATGGCGAGAGCTGGTTCTGGGAGCAGAGCAGATTCCTTTCGAGTCCGAGAGCTGTACAAGTTCCTGCGCGTCGTGGATGTATGTGACGCGCTGGACGGGATCGGGTACTTCGATCTCACTCTCATGTCGCCGGAGATACGGCCGCTGTGGCTGGGGATGAAGTTCTGGGGGGTGGCCTTGACGGTGCGGTGCGTTCCGGCGAACCGCCCGATGTGGAAGCTGAGCACGACCGAGGAGATCGTAGACGCGCACGGCATCTGGTTCAGTGAGGTGGGACATCTGGATATCGGTGAGTTGGTGAAGCCGGGACACGTGATTGTGACCGACACCGGGGGAGCGAGGGAGGTCGGGTTCTGGGGATCTGCGAACAGCATGGTGATGACGGCGGCGGGAGCGGTAGGAATCGTAACGGACGGTTACGCGCGCGATACGTCGGAGCTTGTGCTGCAGCAGACGCCAGTATGCGCGCGCAAGCGTGGGCGGACGATCATCCCGGGACGCATCGAGGTGGCGGAGTTGGAGACGCGCATTGGCTGCGGGGGGGTGCAGGTGCGGCCGGGAGATGTCGTGGGGTGCGACGATGATGGAGTTGTCGTTGTGCCGCTCGAGGTGGCGGAGGAGGTAGCGGTCCATGCGCGGGCGGTATTGTTATCCGACATGCGGGAGCGCCGGAAGCTCTATGGGCAACTCGGGAAGGAGCCCGACGCGACTGTGGACTGCGAGGCGGTGGAGGCATATTACCGGCAGTTCGAGTGAGTGAGGAAGCCGGGAAACGACGATAGGAGGTGCAGGAGGTCTAGCCTTGTCTGACTGGTGGTTGGTCGGCTCGGGCTGAGCTACTGGGGGCTGTGCCGACGAGCCGTCACCACGATGACGCGATCCGGGTCTTCGCCCTCGCTCCGGGTCGTGACAGAGGGATCGTCGGCAAGGGCGAGGTGGATAATACGGCGTTCCCGCGGAGTGAGAGAGCTGAGGGTGACCGGACGCCCGCTGCGCTTTGCCCGCTGGGCAGCACTGCGGGCCATCGCCTGTAGGGCCCGGTCGTGCCGGGCGCGGTATCCCTCGGCATCGAGGATGATCCGCCTGCGGCCGTCGGGGGGCTGACCCCGGTTGGCCATCATGGCGACGATGAGTTGGAGGGCGGCGAGGGTTTGGCCGCGCTTGCCGATGAGAAGCCCAATATCCTGATCGCTGTGGATGTCGATAGAGACGGACTCGGCGTCGTCGCTTGTGATCTCTGCCCTTACCTGGAGGCCCATGAGATCGATGATCTGGGTCAAGATGTCCAGCGCGTTCTCTGCGAGTTCGGAGCGCTGACCGGCTTCGGCGCCCGGAATCGGCTCGGGCGGTTGAGCTTCGGTCGGCGGGGGGGCAGGTGCGGGCAGATCGGATTGGCGGGGGTGCTGCTTGACTGTCACGCGGACTCGAGCGGCGGAGTAACCGAAGATTCCCAGGAGCCCCCGGCTCTCTTCGGCGAGCACCTCGACGTCTACCTTCTCGCGAGAGACCCCAAGAGTCCTCAGAGCGGCTTCGACCGCCCCTTCGACAGTTCTGCCGGTTTGTTCGATCGACTCCATCAGAGTGCCTCCGCGCCCCCCAGAACCTGGAGGCGAAGCATGCCTGTGTTACCGTTTCTTCTTGCGCCGCCGAGTTCCTCGCGAGAGCCTATCGATCGCCTCCGGCGGCGGGCCGGAGGTCGGGGCTCCGGGTTTCGAAGGCGCGCCGGGTTCCGAAGGGGCGCCGGGTTCCGAAGGGGCGCCGCCGGAGGGCGCGGGGACCGGCCGAGAGCGCATGATGAGATACTGGTGGCCGGTCATGAGGATATTCTGAAGGAACCAGTAGAGAATGAAGGCAGCGGGAAGACCCTTGAGGATGAGAACAAGCAGGACGGGCATCATGTAGGCCATCATTTTCTGCTGCTGCTGCTGCTCTGGAGTGGCGGCCGGGGTCGCGATGAGCTTCTGGGAGAAGTACATGCTGACGCCGTAGAGCAGCAGGAGAGGGCCGGGCGCGAGGAAATCGCCAATGAGAATAACGTCGGGATTGGCGAGGTTCTTGATGTAGAAGAAGTGAATGCCCTCGAAGCGGTACACGAAGTACCGGATGCCGTAGTAGACCCAGATGAGGATGGGCATCTGGATGAGCATGGGGAGGCAGCTGGAGAGGGGATTGATCTTGGCCTCTTTGAAGAGCTCCATCTGGGCCTTCGCGAGCTGCTGCTTGTCGTCCTTGTACTTGGTCTGGAGTTTCTTGATCTGAGGCTGGAGGCTCTGCATGGCCCGCATGCTGCGGAACTGCGCGGCGGATAGCGGGGTCGTGATGATCTTCGCCAGGAGGGCGATGAGGATGATGGCGATGATGTAGCTGGAGTTCTTCTCAACGCCTCCGGAAATACGAACGAGGAACTCGAAGATGTGATAGGAGAGCTTGTCTCGGTAGTACCTGTCGAGCCGTTCGTAGGAGGCGTGGCGGACGTCCACAATATCCCAGACGGTTGGCTGAAGGCTGCCGACCGGTGGTGTGCGGGAGACGACGCGCGTGCCGACGGGGTAATTGGCGGCGCGCTCAAGTGCTTTCATCGCCTGCTTGTGCTGAAGTGCTGCGATATCCTGTGCCTCGACTCGCTTTGCAGGTGAGGTATCTGGGTTGCGGATATCCTCTTCCGACTTGGCCGTGACGTGTTCGCCTATCTGGGCGATGCGGAACAAGGCGACGGATCCATATTCGGTGCGGGCAACCTCGGAGTACTGTCGTTGGGCGTCGGCGAAGTCTCCGCGGCGCTCCCAGCAATAGCCGATCAAGAGGCGCTTCCGGTTGAGCTCGGCGCGCAGGCCGCGGTCCTTCGTCTGGTTGAGGCCGCCGACTTCGTCCTGGAGCGTCTTGAGCCGGGCATCAATTTCCGACTCGGAGAGGCGGTCGAGCTCCTCGAACTGGTCCCGGACGGCATAGAGACGGTCTGCGGGAAGAGCGGCACCGCCGGGGCCAAAGCAACCGGCCAGGAGGGGCAGCAGAAGAAGAAGCGCGAATCGGCCGAACCACCTCATGCCTGCCCCTCGCTGCCATGCCTTCGGCGGGGAGGACCTGCGGCGCAGGATCGGCCTCGGAGCCCGTTCGACCAGGGTCCTGGGTCGTAGCCGCCAGCGGAGAACGGATTGCAGCGCAGCAGTCGCCAGGCGGCGAGGACGCCGCCGCGGATGAAGCCGCAATTGGCGATGGCCTGAAGTCCGTACTCTGAGCAGGTTGGGTAGAACCGGCATGTGGGGGGTTTCAGACAGCTCAGGAAGCGCTGGTAGAAGCGCACCAGCGCAATGGCGACGCGCGCGGTCAAACCCGGAGATGACGTGGAGTAATGTGTGCTCATCGTGGCGTGACCGCCTTCTCCGGAAGGAGCTCAGCTCGGCTGAAGAGGTCCGCGAGTGTCTGAAGGCGTGCCTGGTAGGGCTGGGCAAGTGCTTTAGGACTGGCCACGACCAGGAGGTCGCACGGCTCTCGTGTGTCTTTGAGCAGTACTCGGCTCACTTCGCGGAGGATCCGCCGAGCGCGGTTGCGGGCGACGGCGGTCGGAAAAGACCGGCCGGCGATGACGGTTAGACGCGGGCCCGGGAGCGTACGTTGTTCGCCGGATCTCCGCCGCGCGTGGAGCACCGCCACTGGTGAGTGGAAGCGGCACCCTTCGCGAAAGACCCGTTTGATGTCGCTCTGTCGGTGTAGGCGGTGCACTAAGGCGGCCCTATCTGGAGGGCCCGACCGCCAGCCGAGCACGCCCCTTGTTGCGTCGACGGCGAAGTATGTTCCTCCCGGAGGCAGTTCGCATCCGCCTGCGAAAGCCGTGGGTGCGGGCGCGTTTTCTTCGCTTTGGTTGGTAGGTGCGCTTCACAGGGCCCTCCCAAGAGGTCGTCGCTTGGTGACGCCTCGGAGCTTCGTAGCCTTCATTTTCCGCGGCCGGTCTGAGACGTCCGCCTGGCACTGGCCGGTTGCCTCGGCCCGGTCAGAGGTCCTAAGTGAATGAGGCCCGGCCGACTGGGGCCGAGGCCACATTACGCGGAGGATTATAGCATACCGGGGGAGGGCAGACAAGAGCGTGTGGACGGGCTCCCGAGGGCGAACCGGCGAATCGAGCGTTTATGGGCTAGTCTTCGGTGAGCTCCGGTATCGTCTCGTAATAGGCAACGGCCTCTCGGAGGAGTTCGGGGATGGGCAGCTCGTAGGGGCACTTCGTGAGGCACTCTCCACACTCGGTGCAGAGTTCGGCGCTGGCAATGATGTCACGCGCTCCCCATTCCTTCCAGCGGGATGCGCCCATCCGACGGACGATCGAACGGCCGTGCAGCAGTGAGCTGATGTGTACTCCCTGAGGACAAGGCTCACAATAGCGGCAGCGGCGACAGGTCCGCTGATCGAGTTCCGACTTCATGCGGTTTATCGCGACCTGCTCCTCGGGCGTCAACTCCGGGCTTCGGGCCACGGATAAGTCCTCTTCGACCTCCTTCGTGGTGGCCATGCCTGGAATCGCAACCGTTATTGGCTGAGCTATGCACCACTTCAGGGCGAGGGGTGCGTTGGTGAAATTGCCGCCGCCGCAGGGCTTCATGGCGATGATTCCGACATCGCGGTCGGCGCACACAGGTATGAGATTCTCCAGGATCTCGTCTTCAACGAGGTTGAAGGGGACTTGGACGGTTGCGAAATCATCGCACACCTGGACGGCCTTGGCTAACGTTTCCCGGCGATGTCCGGTGATGCCGATGTGGGCTATCTTCCCTTCGTCGCGAGCGCGGCGGAGCCCCTCCACCGCGCCCCCAGGGGCGAGAACGCTGTCCAGTTCGTCATCGTTGTTGACGCCGTGGAGCTGATAGACGTCGATCCGCCCGCGGCGCAGGTTTGCGAGAGAGCGCTCGACATCGCGGTAGATCCCCTCCGCCTCCCGGTTGCCTGACTTCGTGGCGACGAAGAACTCGCGGCCTTCCAGCGCTCGGCCAATGCGCTCCTCGGAGTTGGTGTATCCTCGGGCGGTGTCGAAGAAGTTGACCCCAAGGTCGTAGGTTCGGCGGACGACGGCGAGTGCCACGTCTTCGGGCACGACCTGGATGGGGATTCCACCGAAGCCCACTACGGTGACGTGGAGATCGGTCTTGCCGAGACGGCGCGTGAGGAGGGTGGGCCGATGGGATGTCATGACAGGCGGGACCTCCTGATGCCGTGAGCGCGATTCCTCTCAGGGCGGAGCAACACGATCACGGGAGAGTGGTGACCTCTGGATGCAGTCTTCGGCGCGCGAAGAGCAAAGCCTCCCGGCGGAGGTGGAGACTGTTTCCAAATGGGCCACATCGCGTCTGGAGACGATCCACCGTCTCTTGTGCGAGCAGGGATCAGGCTCCTGCGATGCGCTTGGGGTGACACAGGGCCTCGGCCTTGGCGGCGAGGCGGCCGCAGTGGCGGCACTGATGGGTGAGGTGCTCAATCTGCGGATAGCACATGTGTCGAGGGTCGTCGGTGTGGACGCCGCAATACTCGCAGACATGGGGTTTGGTGGGCTTGAAGGGACGACAGAGATGTCCACTGGCTGTAGCCGCAGCGCCGCAGGTCGGGCAGACAGTCGGTTTGCTCTCGTTTTCGTTCAACTGACCCTCCGGGACGTCGCGGTCTAGGGATTCTCTTGCATTAGGGTTACGACCGTAATGCAAGAGAATCTGCTGTGTGAGCCTCACGCCGTGCGCGGTAGAGTTTCTTGCATTATGGGTGCTCCTAACCATAATGCAAGAAACTCTATGGGGAAAGAGTTGCCTTGGAGAGAGGCCTGCGCAGGGGGCGATACGTGGGCCCCCTGTGCTAGCGCCCCGGCATCTGGTCGAGAGCGGCTCTGGGAGACGCATCGCTCGCTGGAAGCAGGCTCCGGAAGCCGCCGTCGTCAAACTGCCGGCACGCCGGGTGGGCACTGTCCCGCGTCGCGCAGCGGAGGTAGGTTTGGTCATAGCTCCAGCTGCCACCGCGGATCACACGATACCGGCCGGATTCCGGTCCTCTTGGATTGCGGAGGGGCGCGCCCGCATAGTAGTCTGGGCCATACCAGTCAGAGCACCACTCCCACACATTCCCCGCCATGTCGAGGCAGCCGTAGGGACTGGCGCCGCGGGGATAGCTGCCGACCGGGGCAAGGTAGGCGTGTCCGTCGTCGGCGGAGGCCTGTTCGGGGCCGCGCGGGTCGTTCCTGTCGGAGAAGTTGCAGCGTCTGTTGTGCGTCAGATCCCAGGCATCGCCCCAAGGGTACCGGCGCCCGTCGGCGCTGCGCGCAGCCTTCTCCCATTCCGCTTCCGTGGGCAGGCGTTTGCCGGCCCACTGGGCATAGGCAACTGCATCTTCCCAGCTCACCCCTACGACTGGCTGGTCCGGGTGGTCGTACCACGTGCTGTTCCAGTGTTTCGGCAGGAAGTAAGGGGTTCGGTGCCCTGTGGCAGCCATAAAGCGGGTGTACTCAGCATTGCTGACTTCGGTCTTGTCGATCCAGAAAGCGTCCAGGTAGACGCTTCGCTGGGGTCGCTCTTCCTCGTCGCCCTCGCCGTCCGGGCTCCCCATGAGGAACACGCCTGCCCGCACGTATACCATAGCCTTCCCGTCTCGCGGGTTCACCCAGACGTCCCCGGCCTCGGGAATGGTCGGAGGCTCTTGGGTGGACCACACAACCGCGTTGGGGTTTAGTGCTGGGGCGGGCCAGACATATTCCTTCGGTCGCTGCTGCGCCGCCTCGGTGGGCAACGCGAGCGCGAGGGCGGTCACCAAGATCGCAAGCGTCGTGGCCCGGAACATCTGATTTCTCCCGGCCACGGCGACGCATCGTCGCCTGCTGCGCGCGCAGACGCTCCGGTCAGGCCGGGGTCGAGTCATGTACAGCAGACAGGGGCGGGCCGTCATCTGCGCGGCCCTCCACAGGCAGGGCCCGGGCGGCAGAGCGAGCGCCGTCCAGGCGCGGTTCCTACTGCGGCAGCAGCCAACGGCTGCTGTTCCGAAAAGCGGCTATCCCGAGGTCGATCGCCGGCTCATGACTCGCCTGCAGACACCCAGGCCAAGCACGCCGCCCGTTCCAGAAAGGAGCAGAAGGAGTGAGCTTGGCTCAGGTGTGTACTCCGCATCGTGGCTGAAGGGGGCGAAACGGACCTTGGTGTCGCCGGCAATGTGATCGTAGACATCGAAATGCACGGGCGCGAAACCGCTGATGGAGACGTCGAGATCGACGGTCAGACCCAAGGTGGACCAGCCGCCTCCCCCGCCGGGCTGCATGTCCTGCACAGGGGTTAACTCGCTTGGGGTCAGCAGCGCTCCGACGTGGTAGGTCCCGAAGTAGGTCGGGTATATCCCGTGTCCGGGCAATGGTTGGCCGTTGCTCATGAGGGGAACGCCCTTGGTGGTTGATATGGGAATGGGAACTAATGTCCCACCTCCCGGCCCCATCATCACAGTTCCGCCTGTCGGATCGGCATCCGGAGGGATGGCGACGGCAACGTACACGTCCGCAAGCGCGTGGTTCGCGACGAGAACCTTCAGTGTGAAGTTCGACGATGCTGTCACCCAGGTCTCGGTCTGGGGATCCCAGGTGGCTCCGTCAACATACAGCTGTAGATCCGGCACGGCATAGGCAGGCCGAGGCACTATCAACGCGAGCACCATGAGGAAACCGCAGAGACCGAGGAACGTCTTTCCGAATCCCATGCTCCACCGTCGGTCAGTCATGTCCAATCCTCCCAAAGAAACTTGCATCACAGCGACTTGCGGAACAAGCCTCCGCAAGGCGCTCGGCGCTTTGCCCGTCAGGCTCTGATAACGGCAAGAAGCGTGCCTGCAACGGCGACACGATCCATACTTCAGTGGTCGATCGGCGCCACCGCACGCTTCTTGGTCCGAGGATGCCAGTAAACCCAGCCAGTTGCGTCATACACCGGTATTGGCCTGATGTTCGTGACTGGCATACCCCTGCTCTGAACCTGGTCAAGAGGCTCAGGAAGCAAGAATTGTGCCACGGTACCGGGGATGTGTGATGGAAACAGCCGATGTCGGAAGAGGGGCAAGGAGATTGTGTGGTGAGACGAAGCTGGAGGTCTGGCCCATTTCTTGCATACGGTTGCAGCGAGACGTATGAGCGATAAGACCAGCAGCACAATCACAGGATGTGGTGTCGGGTTTCGGGGGCAGCCGAGCGCAGGTGCAGCAGTGGGCCCGATTGTCCTTGCCGTCGTGTTATTGTCGGTCTACGCACCCGTGATCGTGGGCATGGTTGGCACATGGTGGCGGGTCGACAATGCCTCTCATGGGTTCGCGATTCCTCTAATCGCAGCCTACCTTGCGTGGCGGCGCCGCGCAGAGGTGCGGGTCTTAGCCAGGCCCTGGGCGTGGGGTCAGGTCATCGTTGCATTTGGGCTTCTCCTCTATCCCGTGGGCGTCTTCGCCGGAATTGGGTTTCTGCCGGAGGTCTCCTTCGTGGTGGTGTTGGGCGGCCTCATGCTATCGTTCTGGGGGCCAGGGGTCAGTCAGCGGCTGGCCTTCCCGTATGCATTTCTGTTCTTCATGGTCCCGTGGCCGGACACGCTCGTGGAGTTCGTGAGCTTTCCAATGCAGTTGTTTTCCGCGAAGTTCGCCACCATGGCGGCGGGGCTAGCGGGCGCAGCCGTCACGCGGGACGGGGTGGACATTCACATGGCTGGCCGGACGTTCTCTGTTGGTGCTCCGTGCAGCGGCATGAAGTACGCAGTCGCGCTGACGGCGCTGGCGGCCGTGGTGGCATACATGGCAGAGGGGCCGGTCTGGAAGCGCTGGGGGGTTGCACTGGCCGGCCCGGCCCTCGCCTTGATGGGAAATGTGGGACGCATCCTGTGTGTTCTGGCCGTCGCCGCGATCGCCGGACCGGAGGCGGCAGCCGGGTTCTTCCACGGTTTCTCGGGTGTGTTGGTGTTTCTCATCGCGGTAGTGGGATTGCTGACGGTAAGCTGGGCACTGGGTCTGCGCCTGGATCCATGGCGAGAGCCCGGTACGGTTCCGTTCCGTGGTTCTGTGGAAGCGGCGCGGGGCGATCCCGGAACCACAGTCAGATCAGGTGGCCGCTCGGGCGGCGTGAGAGGAATCACCTATCTGATGCCCGTGTTGCTGCTGCTCCTCACGGGAGGGTTCGTATGGGCGTGCCGAGGGCTTGAGACGGGCCCTACGTTCACCCCCGATCTGTCGTGTGTGCCTGTTGATCTCCGGGGGTGGAAGGGCGCTGAGGCGAGGCCGCTGGACGGGGAGAGCCTCGAGTTGCTGAATCCGGACGTCTACCTCCTGAGGGAATACACGCGGTTGGACGGATATCCAGTTGACCTGAGCGTCCTGTTCGGGCACAGGAAGAGCACGTTTCATTCGCCGGGTTTCTGCCTGTTGGGAGGGGGCTGGAGCATCCTGCGGAAGTCAAGGCACGCCCTTGACTTGGGGGAGGGCGGGGGGACAGTGCTGGCAAACGAGTTTGCGCTGCAGCGGGGAAGCGAGCAGCGGATGGTGCTTTACTGGTATGCGTGCCACGGGGCGAGCACACCGAGCTTCGTGGTGTTCCGGTATCAGTTGCTGCGCAACCGCGTGCTGCACCGGCCTGCGTGGGGTGTGCTCATCCGAATGTCGGCGCCGATAGCGAAGTCGGAGGAAGAGGCCGCGCAAGCGTGTGAGAGTCTCCTACGAGAGCTCTACCCCGAGCTGCAGGAGGCGTTGATGATGTAGGAGCGGGCCCCCGGGTAGGATTCTGCGCGGCGGCCCAGTACGGGAGCGGGAGGCAGGGATGGAGTCTGTTACTAGGCGGGCGGCCGAGGGAGCATCTCAGCACACGGAGAAGGCTGAGCAGAGAGGGCGAGCCGTGGTGTTCCATATCGCCTGGTTTCTGCCGTGCCTGGTCGTCTGGATGTGGTTCTACACGACCCAGTTCAAGGGTCTCGTGTTGCCAGACGCGATGGACGCGGCACAGGTTGGCCGCCAGATCAGTGAGGGCCGAGGATTCACGACACAGTTTCTACGCCCACTGAGCTTGGCGAAGGTCAGCGCAGTCTCGCGTCATCCCGATCTGGAGAATGCGCCGCTCTACCCGCTGCTGCTCGCGATCGCGTTCAACGTGACGCGGCCCGATGACCGAACCGTCGCGTTCGTCTCGATGGCTTTTGGGTTCCTTGCCGTTCTGACCAGCTACTCTCTCGCAGTCCGCCTGATGGGCCGACAAGGGGCATGGTTGGCCGCGGTGCTGGTGGCTCTGCAGGCGGAATTGCTGCGAGTGAGTCTCTCAGGGCTGAACGTGAGCTTGCTGGCCTTCATAGTGACGCTGATGTTCGTTGTGATTCTGAAGCACCGCGGGGCTGCGGCCTGGAGCGTCTTGTGCGGCGGCATCTGTGCGCTCGCCTACCTCACGGAGTACGCGGCGCTGGCGCTTGGGTTGCCGGCGCTCGGCGTGCTACTCGTTGGGCAGAGATCTCAGCGGCTCAGGCACGCCGTTCTGTTCGCGGCTGGATTCGTCATTCTTGCGGCGCCGTGGCTGCTGCGGAACTGGGCCGTGTCGGGGAACCCCTTTCCGGGAATGGGAGCCTACTCGCTGGCTACGTATAGCAGGACGTACCCCGAGATGAGCCTCTACCGGATGTGGGATGCGAGCGAGGGTACATCTCTTTCGTTCCTGGCAGCACACCCGGGGCAGGTGGCGCGCAAGTTCCTCGTCAACATGGGTTCATTGGAAGCCAGCATCCCGGCTCTGTACGGGCTCTACCTCCTGCCACTGGTGGGGCTTGCTCTCTTCCTGGATCTGGGTCGCAACGGCGGCAATCGAACGAAGTGGGGGCTCGTCGCCGGCGTCCTCTGCCTCGGCGGCGCGGTGGCAGTTGGGGGGCCGCGCTTTGAGTTGCTGGCGGCGCTGCTTGGAGTAGCTGGGGCGGTCGGAGCCACGGCCTTCGTTGCTGCCCTCCGCGGACGTCGTCTCAGCGCGAGGGCGCGGGCCGGAGCGACAGCGAGCGTGCTGGCGCTGGCTGTTTTCCCGTTGGTTCTCGCAGCCTTTGTCTCTCCGGTTGGGGAGACTCCGGATCGGCGGAACCTGCGGTACCTGGGCCGCGTATTGCCCGAAGACGCGCTCGTCGTAACAGACCAGCCGTGGGCCGTGGCCTGGTACTCAGGTCTGACTGCCGTGTGGACTCCGGAGGCGTCTGTTAGCGCGCCGAGAGAAGGGGAACAGCTGTTGCTGTCAGTGGCGGCCGACCCAACGAGATCGAAGTCCTTTGCGGCGCTGGAACGGGCGGGGGTGAGTCCGGACGCTATCTTCCTCTCGGCCCAGCTCCCCACTTACGCTGCCTCCGAGCGGGTGGGGCAGTGGCAACTCCTCCATGAGCTCATGCGAGGGCAGCTGAAGGCGCTCCAGAACGGACAGGCGACTGGCACCGCGTGGACCCCGCCCGGGTGGCGGCTGGCGGCGAGTCTGCCTCCCAACGAGTTCCTGCTGGTGCGGGCGGAAGGTTCACAGGCGAGCGAGACACGAGAAGCGCCTCGCGGGGAGGGTGAGAGCGCGGGTGAGTTCGGCGGCAGCTAGTGTCGCCCGCGCTGGGTCGAACTCGGTAGGCGCAGCGCCAGCCGGTATTTGGCTACGGTGCGGCGGGCGACAGAGAACCCTCGTACCCGCAGAATGCGGCAGATTTGCTCGTCCGTCAGGGGGTGCTGTGGGTCTTCCTTGGAGAGCACCTCGGCGATAATGGTCTTCTGCGCCGTGGCGGGCGCGAAGAACCGCTCGAAGGGAACGAGAGTCCCGTTGGGCAGCAGGACATACTTGTTGGCGACTGCCCGGGACACCGTGGACGAGTGCTTGCCGATGCGACTGGCGACATCGGCGCGGGTCAGCTTCTTCATCTTCTCTTCGGACTCGGTATCGAGGAACGGCCGCTGGTAGGCGACGACATACTCGGCGATCTGTCGGAGGGTCTGCTCCCGTAGTGCGAGGCTCTGCACGATCCACATGGCTCGCCGACACTGCTCGAGGGCAAGGCGGTACTCGGGGGACTCCATGTTCTTCGTTCGCGCGGCGGCAGCGAGATGCTGATAGGCCGCGCTGACCCGCAACTCGAAGTCAAAGGGACGGACGACCTCCACCGCATAGTCTGCGCCGTCGCGATCAAGGATCACGTCCGGTCGAACCTGAGTCTCGCTGGGCTCCCGACTGCTGGGGTAGGGAGAGCAGTACAGCCGCCCGGGGTACGGATGGAGGTTCTCTCGGATGAAGCTTACGGCCGCCTCTACCTCTTCCGGCGTCGCATTGAGCTCGCGTTGGATCTTCCCGTGGGCGTGATGAGCCAAGTCTCGCCAATGGGCTCGCACGATGTCGCGCACGAGATCCGGAACGTCGCCTTGGTTTGCGAGTTCCCTGAGCTGGATGAGCGCGCACTCATGGACGGACCGCGCGCACACTCCCGGTGGGTCGACGGTCTGGAGCTGGGAGAGCACCTTCTGGATGGAGTGAGGAGAGACGCGAAGGGCTTCTGCCGCCTCCTCCACATCACAGTCGAGCAAGCCGTCGTCATTCAGCGCCGAGACGAGATGCTCTGCGATGGGGAAGTCCGCGTTACCGATGACGAGCCGCGCCTGCTGCAGCACGTACTCCTGCAAGCTGAAGGGAGCGGGTGTATTCTCCAAGAGATCGAGCGCATCCTCGTTTGGGCTGCTGGGAAAATGAAGCCGCGATATGGGGATCGCGTCGTCGCCGGTCTGCGCTATCCGCGTTCTGTCAATGGATCGGCAGTACCAGCAGCCGCTGCTGGAAATGTCGCGACCGCAGGTCGGGCAGACGGAATCGCGGACTATCTCCAGCGCCGGATTGGACGCGGACTCTTCTTCGATTCGGAGGACGAGCTCCTCCGAAGACATCTGGAGGAGGATTCCAGCCGTTACCATTCGTGGAGTGACGCGCTGGGTCTGAGCGGTGCGGACGCGCAGCCGCTGCTTGGGGCTCGCGGAGGCCATCAGGCGACCCCCTCATCCGAGCGGTGTGCGTCGAGAGCGCTGGAGGAATCGTCCGGATTCGGGGTGCGTGCCTTCGCCGGCGATCCGCGAGACCTGAGCTGTTCCAACAGATCGTCCAAGCCCGCGCGCGCCGTGGCTCCGAGCCGGCCGAACTGGAACCCGTAGTGATACCATCCTTTGCCACTCTGTCCCAGTGGCTCGGACCAGACGACGCGGGCGGGCAGGCGACAGGCTTGGCTCCATGGATCTGTGAACACGGCGAGAGTGACGCGCGTGTTGTCCGGCATCCGGCCCTTGAGGAAGGCGCCGAGGCCTTTGCTGCTGAGATTATTGGAGTGGCCTGAGACCGGAGTTCCCACCGCCCGACTCCTGTTTGCGGCCCGCGCGCGGATGGCCAGATTCGTTGAAAAGCGCTCTGTCGTGCGCCGCTGGCGACAGGACACGCGGTTGGGAGGGCGCAGTGTGATATGAAGCAGACTGTCGTGGACGTAGCAGCCCATCACTCTTGCTTCGAACTCGGCCCAGCCCCACACCGATGGAAAGCCAGCAACCAGCTGGGTGCCGAGCGACATATAGATTAGGGAGCCGTCGGCGGCCCAGGCGGAGACAAGAAGGGCAGCGGGACCGTGTTCGAGCACCATCCCGCGGTAGCTGCCGGCGCTCTGACCGGCCCGAACCAGGAGCTGTAGGCGAGTGCCCGGGGTGAGAGCCTGCAGAATCTCACGCGTATCAGGGTGGTCGGGGCCCGACGGGGGCAAGGGACGATCGAGGGCTTCTTTGAGTAAGGCCGAGATGGCCAGCGGCGGCACCGGTCTCACGAGATAGGCGATGGCGCCGAGTTCGAGGCACTTATGTTTGAGGCCCGAACGCTCGTCCGAATCCAGGAAGACGCAGTGGAACCCGCGCCCGCGGGCGCGCGCGCGGTGCACAATGTCGAGCGCATCCATTCCCGGTAGGTCAAGCGCGAAGATGCCGAGACGAACCTGCTCGGAAGAGAGGATGCTCAGAGCGGACTCTGCATCGTAGGCCGGTAGGACTCTCCACCCAAGTGCTTCGAGGTGTCGGCACAGGTCCTTGTTCTCGTGTAGGTTTCCGCTGGCTGCCAGGGCAGCAGGACGCTCCAGGCTAGGCGCCACTGTAGGCCGCTCCGAGCACGTAGTGCACGCGCTTTGGTCAAATCGCAAGAACCGTGCCAAGCTGACACGAGGCACCCCTCTCACCGCGTGGAGTGGCTTCTCCGATTCTCTCGGAGGCCATACTTGTCGGCTGAGCGTCGGACGACGGCGGCGGACACTCCGAGCAGTCGGGCGGCGGCGGCGGCGTTGCCGTTGGTCTCGTGCAAGGCGTCGCCGAGAGCGCGAACCCAGGCCGCCTCGTCCATTTTCTGCGGGAAACCGGAGGCGCTGTCCGGGAGGTTCGGACGCGCTCCCATGGATCCGCCGTTGAGGAACAGCGTCGGCGTGCCGTTCCGGATGTTCTGGGGAAGGAGGGCGACGTCGAGCTCCTTCGCCTGAGGCTCGGACAAGACCACTGCTCGCTCGATCGCGTTCTCTAGCTCGCGGATGTTCCCGGGCCAGGGATAGCTTTGGAAGAGGTCGAGCACTTGTTCTCCTGCTTGCTGGATGCCCCTCCGGTTCACCCGGGAGTAGGTCTCGATGAACTGCTGGGTGAGAAGCTCAATGTCCTCCGGCCGCTCCCGGAGGGGCGGAAGGTCGATCTCGACCACCTTGAGGCGATAGTATAGGTCCTCTCGGAAGGAGCGTCCGCGCACGGCGGCCGCCAGGTCGCGATTGGTTGCGGCGATGATGCGGACGTCGACGTCGATGCTCTGGGTGCCGCCGACGCGCTCGAACTGGCGCTCTTGGAGCACCCGGAGGAGCTTCACCTGGAGGTCGACGGGGATGTCGCCGACTTCGTCCAGGAGGAGAGTGCCGTCGTCGGCGAGCTCGAAGCGGCCCGGCTTCTGCCGGTCCGCGCCGGTGAACGCGCCCTTCTCGTGTCCGAAAAGCTCGCTTTCGAGGAGATCCCGCGAGAGCGCGCTGCACGACACGGCGACAAAGGGGCCCTTGCGGCCGCTCATGGTATGGATGGCGCGGGCGAAGAGTTCCTTGCCGGTTCCGCTTTCCCCGGCGAGAAGCGCGGTGGCGCGCGTCGGCGCGAGCTTGCGCAGGAGGCTCATTACCTCTTCGAACCAGCGCCCCCGGCCCACGATGCCAAGGTCTGAATGAAGAGATCGCTCGGCGGGTCGGCCAGGGGAATCAGGAGGGGGCGAGGGGGCGCCTGCGTTCTCCAATGCCTCCGCCACGACCGCTCGCACGGCCTCGAGATTGAGGGGCTTCTGGAAGTAGTGATAGGCGCCCATCTTGATCGCCTGGACAGCGGTCTCGACTGTCCCATAGCCTGACACGAGGATGACAGGCACGGCCGGGCGGGTCTCCCTGGCACGCTGGAGAAGCCCGAACCCGTCGATGCCGGGGACGATGAGGTCGGCGATCATGAGGTCTACGCTGTCGGTGGTCAGGGCTTGGCAGGCGGCCTCGCCGTCAGCGGCAATGTCGACTCTATGCCCATCTTTGGTAAGCGCGGCGCACAAGACGCGGCAGCAATCGGCTTCTTCGTCAGCGAGGAGGATGTGGGAGCCCCTGACGCTCATGAGGGCCTCTCGGCACGCAGGGCACGGTATCTCAGAGCGGTCGGAGGTCCTGCGAGGGGGTCTCGGGCCCAGAAGGCGCTCTGGCCTGACTCCGGACGGCTGGGGACCGCCGTACCCCAATATCGGGACAGGCGGGAGGATCTTCCAGATGCGAGGACGGGGGACAGGCTTGGCCTCGAGGCCATGGGTAGAGGACGGCAGCGGCGCGGGGCCGCTGGAGATAGAACGAGTCGTCGCCTTCCCCCATGACGCCGCTGTGGCGCTATCTCTCGGCTCCGGAGGAGCCTCCTACGCGAGTTGGACGGGTCGTCGGACATATCCCCGCTCCATCGGACCGACGGCGCGCGTCGAACCCAGAAAGGCGACACAAAGCGGTTAGGCGACGATAGAGGGAACTAGGCTGGGACCCGGACTACGAAAAGGCGACAACTCTAAGGGCAAGTAGTGCAACGGTTGTGTTGCGACGCACCAACTAGTAAGTAAGATTAGCGACCGGATTGCGGTCTGTCAACAGTTCGCTGGCACGATTATTGAACATCCCGCCTCATCTTGTTGCAGTCTGGTACGTGCTGCTGTGCCTAGTAGCACACCGGGATTCCCTGTCCGTGGCACGGTCTTTGCGGTAGGTGCTTGCGGTAGTGATGACTAGGCGAGAATCTGAACACTGAGGCATGGGGCGGTGCTACGTATGACCAGGCGATGGGCGGAGTCGCTTCTTTGCCTCGTGGCCATGGCTGGCTGGGCGTTGGGGGCACCTACTTTCCCAACGTTCGGTGAGGACATCCAGCCGCTGACTGCCACGGGGCAGGATCTGCAGGTCGGACAGGGGACGGCGGGAGCAACGGCGCTTGAGCCGGCGGCGCAGGCTTACCGCATCCAGCCCGGGGACACGGTCTCGCTGACCGTGTTGGGCGCACAGGAGTACTCAGGATCGTATGCGGTTCGAGCGGATGGGACGATTCTGTTCCGAGACGAGATGCTCGGGGCGGTCACGGTGGGCGGCAGTACCGTTCGGGATGCTCAGGCTGGGCTGGCCTCCAGGATCGGCGAGTACATCAAGGAGGCCACCATATCGCTCGCGGTGACCCGGTTCAAGGTCATGGTGATCGGGGAGGTTCGGGAGCCCGGGCAGTACGAGGTGGCGGCCGGCACGAGCCTGTCCGAAGCCATCGTGGCGGCTGGGGGTGCCAAGAACGAGACACGGGACCTAGGAAATGTGTACCTGAGCCGGGGTGGCGGTGACGAGCGGCGCTACGACCTCTACGGCTTCAAAGAGCGGGGCGATGCGAGTCAGAACCCGCTCGTGGAACCAGGCGATCGGATCTGCGTCGGGCGATCTGCAGGGGCTGAATGTGGATCCTGTCGCGTGAGCGGGGCTGTGACGAGCCCTGGCTCCTATCAGCTGGGTTCAAGCGAGAAGCGGGTGGGGGATCTCATCGAGGAGGCGGGGCGCTGGGATGAGAGCGCCAACCCGAGCGGGGCACGGGTTCTCCGGACCGACGGGAGCGAGATACAGGTCGATCTGACCCAGTTGGATGAGGACCCCCGGAGCAGCGCCAACGTTGTGCTGAAGGACGGGGATGAGTTGTTCGTCCCACGCAATGGCACCGAAGTGCACGTCCTGGGCGGGGTGTTCAAGCCGGGACGCTACATGGTGGCTTCCGGGAGCACCTTGCTGGAAGCCATCTCGGCTGCGGGCGGACTGAGCGACGGAGCAGCTCTGGGTTCATGCGCGGTCATACGGACGGAGCCGGAGCCGGAGAGGATCAGCGTAGACCTACAGCGGCTGATGAAGCAGGGAGACATGAGTCAGAACCCGACGCTGCGGGACAGGGACGTTGTCCTCGTCCCCGTTCAAGGTGCTCGCGGGTCGAGTAAGGCGACTTTCCAGTCAGTAACCGATGCCGTCTTCAAGTATTTCTGGATGTTTCGATATTTCTAGCGCGCGTATCGCGACATTCCCCAGAGAGGTCCACTGAGAACCGTGAATGCACAGGATTTCTGGCGCCTATATCGCGATCTGTACAAGCGGCGCTGGCTTGTAGTCGGCGTGTTCTCCTCATGCATGGGCGTGGTGGTACTGGGGTGCATCTTCATGCCCCGCTACTATCGCGCGTCGGCCTACGTGATGCCGTCTGAGACTGCTCTGAGCAAGCCGGTGATCCCAGGGACAGGCTTCTCGTTCAGCTCCGAGGCGGGTGGGGCAGGGCTCGACCCACGCAGGAAGGCGGACTCGCTGGCGACATTCGTCGGCCTGGCAGAGATGGCCGCGGTCCGTCAGAAGGCAATAGACTCGCTTGAGCTGAGCGTCACGTCGGCAGAGCTGGAGAAGATGGTGAAGGTGGAGCCCACCGCCGGAAGCATCATACGGATAACGGCTCTCGACCGCACCCAGACTGGCGCCATTCGCCTTGCAAATGCGATCGCACACGAATTCTCCGCCTACTACCGCGAGATCACCAGCCGGCAGGCCCAGCGCAATCGCGGGTTCCTCGAGGGGGAGCTGGCGCAGGCAGCGGCTGGCTGCGAGAAGACGAAGGCCGAGCTCCAGACGTTCAAGAGCCAGGCGGCGGAAGCGGCCCTTCCAGCAGGGAGCGCCCAGAACCCCTTCCTCACGCAGTTCTATGCCTTGCGGTCCGAGATGGATGCCACGCGCTCTCAGCTACGGGCCGTCGAGGGCCGCCTGCGCGCGGCCCGGACGGAGCTAGCGCGACAGCCTGAGACGAGGGAGACCGCGACAAGCACAAGCGACAACCCGGTGGTAAACGAGCTTCAGAGGGAGCTGGCGCAGCTGGAGGGCGAGCTGGAGGTTGCTCGCATCAGGTACACCGAGAAGCACAAGGCCATCAGAGACCTGAAGGCTCGCATAGCAGATGTACGGGAGCGCCTGACCCGCGAGCAGGGCCGCATGATAACCCGTCGCACAGTCGCGGAAAACCCCACTCGCCGGAAGCTGCAGGATGAGATCGTCGAGATGGAGACCGAGCGGGCGTCGCTCCGCTCCCGGCTGGCTTCGTTGGGGGCGGCAATGACCGAGAACGAGCGCCGGGCAGGAGAGCTGGCCGATACCTCTGTTGTTCTGCTTAGCAGGACGCGCGAATACGAAGCCGCGCAGGAGCGTTATGACCGTCTGCGAACGATGCTCGACGAAGCGCGGGTCGAGGAGAAAGTCAGTTCGACACAGGGCGAGATCCAGATAGTTGACGAAGCGAAGTCTGCTGTGGGTCCTGTGACGAAGAGAGGGCCTTCGCCTCTCCAGCTCCTGCTTCTCGGTTTGGTGCTCAGCACCGCACTCGGACTGGGGATAGCCCTGGCGCTGGCGTTCCTCGACGACAGGCTCGAGAGCAGAGAGGACCTGCGTCGGGCGCTCGGCCTGCCGGTCCCGGCAGTGATACCCGAGCTTCCGACGGGTGTAGAGGCCGTGCCCGTTGCACGAATCACGGAGCTGAAACCCCTGTCGGCCCACGCCGAATCGTACCGGTTCCTGCGGGCCGAACTCATGCTCGGCAGCGGCAACGAGCGGCTGAAGACCCTCATGGTGGCAACGGCGAAGCCCGGCCAGGGGGGGACGACCACCGCCGTCAACCTCGCCGTCGCTCTCGCGGAGGTGGGCAAACGCGTCGTTCTCGTAGACGCGGATCTGCGTCGCCCCGGTTTGCACAAGTTCTTCGGTGAGAGCAACGAGGCCGGCCTGACGAGCTTGCTCACCAACGGAAGCCGGGATGCGTCCTACGCCCTTCGCAGGACGGGGCTCGAAACGCTTGTGCTCCTGCCAGCGGGTCCCCCGGCTGACAATCCGGCAGCGCTGCTTGGCTCGGAGCGAATGCGCCAGATCATGGCGCGGCTCCGCGAGCATGCCGACTACGTGGTGATCGATACGCCCTCGGCAGCGACGTTCGCCGATGCAGCCATGTTGGGCCCCCTCGTCGACGGGGTGATCATCGTCACCCGTGCCAAGCAGTCGGTCAGAGAGGTAGACCTGCATACCAAGGAGCTGTTCGCGAGGGTTGGCGCGAATGTGATTGGCGCTGTGCTCAACGACGCGGTTCCCGAGACCGTGGAGAGCTACTACTTCCACCATCACTACTACCCTACATCCCCCGCTCTGCCTCTGGGCGATGGCGACGCCGGCGGATCGGGCGCGTCCAGATCGGCGATCGGAGACGGAGACGCCGAGACTCCGCCCGCTGCCCTGAGTGCGGCAGGCAACCCTCGCGAGGAGACCGTGAGCGATGCCGAATCATCCCGGCTGAGTTTCGAGACGTCTCGTGCCTTGTCCCCGGGCGTGAAGCGATGGATGGCCCGGCCGCTGTTCTTGGGTGCCACGGCCCTGGTGGCGATCCTCGGTGTGCTGTTTTACCTGAAGGTGGTGCCCAACCTGGCGGGACGCGCCGGGCACAATGGAGGCGCCATCGCGACCGCCGTCCCGCCGGAGCGAACATCTGTCACGGTTGAAGCCTTCGTGAAGCAACCAACCGATGTGCGCGTCGAGCGAGACGGGGAGTTGCTCTATGAGGGTCCCCTCACGGGCGGACAGCAGCTCTGGCGGGGATCGGAAGAGATCACGGTGTGGGCGAGCCGGCCGGAGGCAATCGAGTTGAGTGTGAACGGTGAGTTTCTTGGTCCGCTGGGGAGGCCTGGGAGTCGGCCCTCTTCCCGCCGCTTCACCGCGACGGAGGAGGCGGAGCAATGACGAGCCTGAAGTCCGGCACCGCTCGTGAGCCAGCAGCACGGCCGGGTACTGGCGCAGCCACACCGCAAGGGCGCCTTTTCACCGAGCACCGAGCGGTCGGGGGCAAGGCGGCGATGCTCGATCGTATCGCCCGCGCGCAGGCCGACGTCGCTGTAATTGGCGCAGGATACGTCGGGCTGGCCGTGGCGAGCGAAGCGGCCGCCGTTGGGTTCAATGTCGCCTGCCTCGATATCGATGCAGAACGGATTCGAAGTCTCAACGACGGGAGATCGTACGTCGAAGACGTGTCGAGTGAAGCGATAGACAAGTTGCGAAGGGCCGGTCGATTGGTCGCGAGCACCGAATTCGACCTGCTGGATCGCTGCGACATAGCGGTGATCGCAGTTCCGACCCCTCTGACGCCCTCGAAGGAGCCGGATCTTTCCGCCGTAGAGAGTGCTGCCGAAGAGGTGAGGCGCCACCTTCGTCCCGGCAGTCTCGTTGTCCTCGAGAGCACGACCTACCCTGGAACGACCACAGAGGTCCTGCAGCCCCTGCTCGAGAGCACGGGACTGAAGGTGGGCAGGGACTTCTGGCTGGCCTATTCCCCCGAGCGTATCGACCCGGGGAACAAACGCTATTCACTGCGGACCACGCCCAAGATCGTCGGGGGAGTCGATCCCGAGTCCACCGACGTCGCGGCCGCCTTCTACGGGAGGCTCGTAGATCGGGTCGTTCGCGTCTCGTGCGCCACGACCGCGGAGATGATCAAGATCTACGAGAACGTCTTCCGCAATGTCAATATCGCCTTCGCCAACGAAGCGGCCCAGCTCTGCCACCGAATGGGCATCGACGCGTGGGAAGTCATCGACGGCGCGGCGACCAAGCCTTTCGGCTTCATGCCCTTCTATCCGGGCCCCGGCCTCGGTGGACACTGTATCCCGGTGGACCCGTACTATCTCTCCTGGAAAGCGCGCCAGTATGACTTCCAGGTGAAGTTCATCGAGCTGGCTGCCGACATCAACGCCAATATGCCGTACTACGTGGTCTCGCGCGTGATGATGGCGCTCAACGAACGCCGCAAGACACTCATGGGATCAACCGTGCTCATACTTGGTGCCGCCTACAAGCCCGACATGGCCGACACGCGCGAGTCGCCCGTGTACAAGATCATCCCGCTTCTTCAGGGAGCGGGGGCGAGAGTGATGTACAGTGACCCGTACGTGCCCGAACTGAGCATCACGAACGGGAGGCCGCAGTGCCTGAAGTCGACTGCACTCGACGCAGGAGTCGTTTCGGAGGCCGACTGCGTGGTCCTGCTCACGCGTCACGCGTGCTACGACTATCAAGCGATCCTACAGGATGCCCAGTTGATTCTTGATACGAGAAACGCCTATGGGTTTGCCCAGGGGACTCCCGACAAGCTCGTCAGGCTGTAGAGGCAGGGGATGCTGAACGCACTGACGGTGGACTTGGAGGACTGGTTTCAAGTCTCGAATGTCGAGCAGATCATCTCGCGCGACCAGTGGGCGTCATGCGAGTCGCGGCTCGCTTCAAACACGCGGCGGCTGCTGGGGTTGCTGGCTGACGCCAATGTTCGGGCGACGTTCTTTGTGTTGGGATGGAACGCGGAGCGCTTTCCACATCTCATTAGAGAGATCCGCGACGCTGGCCACGAAATCGGAAGCCATGGGTACGCTCATCGACTCGTGTATGAGCAGACGCCGGAGGAGTTCGCGCGGGATTTAGAGCGGGCGAACGAGGCGATTGTGGAGGCCTGCGGGGTGCTGCCTCTCTGCTATCGCGCGCCGTCCTTCTCCATAAGGCATGATTCCACCTGGGCTTTCGAGGTGCTGAATGCGGCCGGGTTCTCTGTTGATTCAAGCGTCTTCCCCGTGGTGCACGAGCGGTACGGCTTTCCACGGGCGCCGAGACTGCCTTGCAGGATAAGCGTGAACGGGACGCGGATTACCGAGGCCCCACCGTCGACCATTCGCTTTGCTGGGTGGAACTGGCCTTTCGCGGGCGGAGCCTACTTCCGGCTTCTTCCACAATGGGCGGTGGAGCTGTTCTGTCGTACGTTGAACAGGCACGGGGAGCCAGTCGTGTTCTACATCCATCCTTGGGAACTTGATGCTGGCATCCCTCGTTTCCGGCTCTCGCCATTCCGTTGGCTGCGTAGCTATGCGAACCTCGATGAGACGGCGGCCCGGGTTGCCAAACTCGTTCGATCATCACAATTCGGAACGCTGTCACGCATGCTAGCCGAGCTTCCCACATTCGTGGAGTGGAAGCCCGGGAAAGCGACCAACGGCAAGGGCGAGAAGGGGAGTTGGCGGCCCGAGGCCGGCGACGTGCATGGGGCGGCGTTCGGTCGGAGGCGTTGAGATGGATGCGGGCAGTTTTTACGCATCCCGCACGACCCCGGGGTTGGCTTTGCAGCGGCCGCTGCCAGGGTTCGAGCGCCATCAGTTAGAGGCGGGGGTGCGGGCGGATGGTCGGCGGCGCGTACTCGTCGTTGGGGCAGGCGGGCGCGGGCAGGAGATTGCTCAGGAACTGATGGCAATGCAGAACGGCCACTTCGAGGTCGTCGGGTTCGTGGACGATCGGACGGATCTCCCCCGAGTGGATGGGCTGCCGATCCTTGGGCGGTTCGATCAGGTGTTGAAGATCGCCTCGCGCCATCAGGTCGATGAGATCATCCTAGCCTACATGCCGAGCTGGCAGGAGCAGCTCCTGAACCAGGCCGCGCTGAGCGACAGAGCGGAGCACGTGCGTATCAAGGTGCTGCCCGGGTTCTACGACGCGTCGCTGGGCGACTTCCGGATCGAGCCCGTGGCGGACATCCCGTTGGTTTCGCTGAAACGGAAGCCGACATCAACCTGTTTCTTAGTAGCAAAGCGAGCGTTCGACATCCTCTTCAGCCTGCTCATGTTGCTGCTTTGCGCTCCGGTGCTCCTCCTTGCGGCAGCCGCGATCAAGCTGACGTCGCGGGGGCCGGTATTCTACTCTCAGGCACGCGTCGGGCGGAACGGCAGAGCCTTCCGGATCTACAAGCTCCGGACGATGATCCTGGCGGCGGAGACCGGCACGGGGCCGATCTTGGCGCACGAATACGACGCGCGGATAACCCCGGTGGGACACTGGCTGAGGCAGACACGCATCGATGAGATGCCACAGTTCTGGAACGTCCTAAGGGGTGAGATGAGCGTTGTGGGCCCCCGCCCCGAACGACCGGAGTTCGCGGAGGGGTTTGTCAGGAGCATTCCCGGATACTCGGAAAGGCTGAAGGTCCGTCCAGGGATCACGGGGCTGGCGCAGGTCTACGGTGGCTACCGTACGAGTGTGTACCACAAGCTTCGGTACGACTGGATCTACCTGCACCGTATGTCTGTATGGCACGACCTGCGGATCCTCATTCGCACGGCCGGCATCGTGCTCAGCCGCGCGGGCAGGTAGAGGGGAAAGAAGGATGAGCGTCTATCTGGTTACGGGCGGGTCTGGCTTCATCGGGTCCCACATTGTAGATGCCCTTGTTTCGCAAGGTCAAGTGGCGCGCGTCCTAGACAACTTCTCGACCGGGAAACGCGAGAATCTCGGCAGCTCCATCGGCCAGATCGAACTCATCGAGGGCGACATCAGGGATCAGGTTGCGGTCCGGAAGGCCGTGACAGGTGTGGACTACGTACTGCACCAGGCGGCGCTTCCCTCGGTGCCTCGCTCCATCAAGGATCCTCTGGCGACCCACGAGGCTAACGCGACCGGCACTCTCAACGTGCTGGCCGCGTCGCGCGAGGCGGGAGTGAAGCGCGTCGTCTATGCCTCCTCTTCCTCGGTGTACGGCGATACCCCCGAACTCCCGAAGCGGGAGGAGATGACGCCACGTCCACTGTCGCCTTACGCAGCCAGCAAGCTAGCTGGCGAAGCGTATTGCCGAGCCTTCTGTCACGCGTACGGGCTGGAGACCGTGTGTCTGCGGTACTTCAATGTGTTTGGTCCGCGACAGGACCCGGATTCACAGTACGCGGCGGTGATACCTCGATTCATCTGCGCGCTTCTCGATGGTGCCGAGGTCTGCATCTACGGTGACGGTGAGCAGACGCGAGACTTCACGTATGTTGGCAACGTCGTTCAGGCGAACCTGCTGGCCGCGACCGCGCCCCAGGCGGAGGGCCGCGCCTATAACATAGCCTGTGGTGAGCGGACGAGCTTACTCTCTCTGCTTGATATGCTGAGCAGCTTCACTGACGCCTCGCCAAGAGTTGCTTTTGAGGCCAGCCGGAAGGGCGATGTTCGGGACTCTCTCGCTGATATCAGCCAGGCCTGCAGCCTGCTTGGGTACAAGCCCGAAATCGATGTTCAGAACGGGCTCAGGCGGACTGTGGACTGGTATGCCAAGTCTGCTTCCGCTACGCCCGGAGAGCTGCGAGCAAAGGACATCCCGTGTTGAGGCCAGGGCCGTCGGGTTCCCGACTGCGCATCCTGCTGCTTCATCCACCAAGCCCCCCGCTGATGAATGTTGGGCGGGAGTGGGCGGGTGGCTATGGAACGGCGGTGAGGTCGGACAGGACCTGCTACGGGTCGGACCCAGAGTACCTGGCCGTGCCGTACATGTCGCTTCTGTTTAGCGCCTCCATCCTGGCGCGAGCTGGGCATGAAGTCGACTTCGTCGACGCCCAGATAGAGGCGCTGGATGACCGAGAAGTTGCGCAGCGTGTCGGGGAGCTTGCTCCGGACCTGCTCGTCAGCGTCGTGAACCTTCCGTCCCTTAAGGGCGACCTCGCGCTGCTGGAACGCGTGTCGAGCGCGGCGCCGCAGGCCATGGTCGTCGCCGTGGGCACCGTGTGCCGCGGCCTGCCAGAGGAGGTGCTGGCCGGCAAGGCCGTTGCGGCTGCGGTCGAAGGCGACCCGGAGGTGGTGCTGCCCGACCTAGCGCAGGTATTGTGCGAAGGTCGGCCGGTCTCTGCGGTGCCCGGGCTGAGGCTCCATGCCGGGGAGGACACGGAGACATTCTGCGGTCCAGCTACCATGCGCGACTGGGCCACCATCCCGGCGCCGGCATATCACCTCGCTCCGATGCACCTCTACGAGCACGCCTTCTTCGGACAGAGGCATCGCTACGCACAGGTCCTTACCAGCCGCGGCTGCCCCTTCGCGTGCTCGTACTACTGCCCCTACCCCTTCGGATTCGGATCCAAGGCTCTGTTTCGCGACCCATCACGTGTTGTGGATGAGCTTACCACCCTCAAGAAGCAGCGTGGTGTCTCCTTCATCATATTCCGCGACCAGGTCTTCACACTACGGCGCAGCCATACGGAAGCCGTGCTCGAGGGGATGCTCGAACGAGGACTGGGTCTCGATTGGATGTGCGAGACGCGTGTAGATCGAGTTGACCAAGCACTGCTCGAGAAGATGCGGGCCGCCGGCTGTCGGCAGATCAACTACGGCCTCGAGACCGGCGACCAGGAGTTGTTTGCTACCCGCGCGAAACCCGGTGCGGCCTTCGCCGACGTAGAGCAGGCGCTGGAGTGGACCAGGAATGCCGGGATTCAGGCGCACCTCCACCTCATCGTTGGCTTCCCGGGCGAGACCTGGCAGTCAGTGCGCCGCACGGCCCGCGTCGTCGCCGGTCTGTCAGTGAAGGAAGTTGGCGTCGCTATCATGACCCCGTACCCAGGGACTCAGCTGTACTCCGAAGCCCTCGCGAGGGGACTCATATTGACCCGAGACTGGTCGGAGTACACTGGCTTCCGTCCGGTAATGCGCACCGAGCGCTTATCCGCCGAGGATCTGGTGCGCGCGCAGAGCCTCGTCCTGAGGGCACATGGGCGGCGGGGTCGCCTTCGTCGCGCCCTACGCGGCCGGCTGGGTCGTGCCTGGCGAGGGATTACGCATTGCCGTAGGGGTAGCTCGGGGCAAAGCGATGTGCGCCCTTCATCTTCCGCGACTGCAACGAGAGGCGACTGGGAACCATGATGTCGCTCAAACGCCTGCTACCGGAGAGCGCCAGACGTTGGGTCAAAGAGACCAATCCGCTGTCACGCATCTATCACGACCGCAGACGCATTACGCCCCGGCCCGCGTTCATGTACATCGAGGTCACGACTCGCTGCAACCTGGCCTGTCGGATGTGTTGCCGAGATACCCTCAAGCCGGGAGAGATCCGGGACTTGGAGTTCGAGCGCTTTCAGGCGATCGTCAACGAGGCGGAGGCATTCCCTGGCATAGCCTTCCACCTCTATGGAATCGGTGAGCCGCTGCTGTATCCTCACCTGTCGGAGGCCGTGGACTACGTCCGCAGCCGCTTCCCGCAGTCAGATATTGTCATCAACACGAACGGCCGGCTTCTCCGGGGAGACATGGCCGATCTCGTGCTCACGAGCGACCAGGTTCTCATCAGCATCAACGCGGGCACCGAAGAGAGTTACAGCTGGCTGACGCGTTCGGATGGCTACCACGAAGTGACGCAGAATGTGGAGGCATTCCTCGCTCTCCGACGAGACAGTCGGCGATACCGTGCAACCGGTAGGCCTGCCGTCTCGCTGCAACTCTTAGAGACGGATCGGACTCGCGGCGAGGAGGCTGCCTTCCGACAGCGCTGGGAGCCGCACCTTGGCAACAGTGCTGAGATCAACGTGAAGCGCCTGACAAACTGGGGCGGTGCCATCGACACGAACCCGCTCCGCTCGGACACAGCGGACAATGGACGGCGTTATCCGTGCCTCTACCTGTGGCGGTCGGTGGCCGTCGATGTGAACGGGGATGTGTTTCCCTGTTGCGAGGCATTGGGGCGCCGTCGAGGGAGCTCACTCCACCTCGGAAACCTGAGGGAGCAGCGAGCGGCCGGCCTCTACTTCTCAAGACTCTTGGCGCACGTACGCCATCTCCATCTGGCCGCCCGCTACGAGGAACTCGCTGACTGCCGAGAGTGCGATATCTACAGGTGCCACCGCAACGTGTGGTGCCGTCTGCCCGGGCCTATTCTCGGGCGACACTGGATCTAGTGGCATCGGACAACTGAGCGAACTGCAAGTTCGCGGATGTGAGACCGAGGGATGGTGTTGGACGTAAGCGTCATAATGCCGACCTACAACTGCTGCCAGTACATCGGTGAGGCCATCTCATCGGTGCTGGCGCAGTCCTGCCGGAGGCTGGAGATGATCGTGGTGGACGATGGCTCTACTGACGGCACGGCGGCGGCGTTGCCGTCGCTGCCGTTCTTGCGCTGTCTGAGCCGCCCGCGAGGGGGACCCGCAGCGGCACGGAACACCGGGCTCCGCGCCGCTCGAGGTCGTTACGTGGCGTTCCTCGACGCCGACGATCTCTGGGAGCCGGGGTCGCTTGACCGGCGGCTCGCCTTCGCCACGAATCATCCGGATCTTGGGCTTGTCTTTGGTGACGCATCGTTCTTCAGTGACGATGGCCTGGTCCGCGCGTCGCATCTTGCCCCGAAGACGGTGTTCCGGCGCGTACCCTCTTCGGAACCGGTACCGGGGCGCCATCTGTTCCGCCGCTTGGTTGCCGACGAACTGATGATCGAGCCCTTTATCGCAATGGATACAGTCGTGATCCGGCGTGATTGCCTGGACGAGACCGGCTTGTTCGACGAATCCATGTGGATTGGTGAGGATATCGATCTCTGGTACCGGGTGGCCCGGCGCTTCCCGGTGGGGTACCTCGACCAGATTGTGGCTCGCTGCCGGGCCCGTCCCGGGAGCGTAACGACCGATCCGGAAACCGTAGCGCAGGGCCTTGTGAGATCGATGGTGAAGTCGCTGGAGTACTACCGCGGAGGCGGCAGCTCAGAGGTTCGGAGGCGCCTGCGGCAGCGCCTGGGCAGTTACCTTGCAGAGCTGGGCGAGCTCCACGCGTCTCGCGGCCGGCTCGGGTCCGCCCGGCGTTGCTTCCTGGGGGGGCTTCGCTGCCCTTCGGCACGGCGCTCGAGCGCGCTGCGGCTGGCTGCTACGTTCCTTGGGCCAGGTGGACGCCGGATAGGCACCTCCTTGTACCGGTTCTTGAGAACTGGCGAGTGGACTGCTCCAGAGAGCTGGTGTTGATGAGCTTCCAGCGGCCTCCACAATTGAATGATTTGCGCTCGGGCGCCGCCCCTCCTGTCGCGGGCACGGGCAAGCTCGTGAGTGTGATCGTCCCAACGTACAACTATGGCCATCTGATCCGCGACGCGTTGGAGAGCCTTCTGAGCCAGAGCTATCCCAAGCTGGAGATCGTGGTTGTTGACGACGGCTCGACAGACGACACGACGACCGTGGTCGGGTCTATCCCCGGCAAGGTGGAATACGTGCGTTGCCCGCATCGCGGGGTTTCCGCCGCTCGGAACACGGGACTTCGTGTCTCTCGGGGTGAATACGTTGCCTTCCTCGACGCCGACGACGTGCTTTGTTCTGAGAGCATAGCGTTGCGCGCTGCTCTACTAGATCAACACGATGACATCGCCCTTGTCTTCAGCGATGTGAGCCTGTTCGACGCCTCTGGCACTATTGCTGACTCCCTGTTGGGGACGAAGAAGCACTTCTCCCGTCTGCAGAAACATTCCATAGGAGGTGGCGCCTATCGGGTCGGAGGTGACGTGTTCGCAGCTCTCATTCGAGACCGGTTCATCACCATGCCGTCTGTGATGGCGCGGCGCGTATGCCTTGAGGAAGTCGGCGGTTTTGATGAGTCACTCGAAGCGCAGGAGGACTGGGATCTTTGGGTGCGGGTGATCGAGAATATGCCTATAGCTTACCTCGCGCGCGTCCTGGCATCGTGCCGGCAGCACGATCGGAACCTCTCGAGGAACAGTCAGCTCATAGCAGGTACCCATGTGGAGTTCATGCGTAAGCTGCTCAGCAACGGCTGTGCAGGGGATGCCTCCCGTCGTTCAGTCTTGCGAAGGCGACTCAGTACGTACCTGTTCGAACTGGGCTATGTCCATTTCAGTGCGGACAGAGTCCGTGAGGCACTCCCCTGCTTTGTCCAAGGCATGTGTGCGTGGCCCATTGACTGGCGGCTCTGGGCTTATGGTGCGGCCTGCGCGATCCCTGCGAGAGTGCGTAAGTCCTTGCGGGGCCAGAAGAGACGACTTGGCCGCAGCATTCGGCGAGTCCAGCGAGAGCGGCGTTAGCTGTGTCAACTGACATTGTGTCCACTCTAGAGAAAGAGGCGGATGCAAGCCAGGAAGTATCCGCGCACGGCGTTATCGCGAACGTGGCGCGGCACGGGCTGGTATACGGCGTGGCCGGAGCGGCGGCCAAGCTGGTCGGCTTCGTCATGATCCCTGTCTACACCCGGTTCCTTACGCCGAGCGACTACGGCATCTTGGAGCTCGTGCAGCTGACGGCGAATCTGATCGGCATAATCCTGGCCCTTGGGTTCACGAGCTCGGTTCTGCGGTTCTACTTTCATTACGACAGCAAGGAGGACCGCGATCGGGTCATCAGCACGGGGCTGGTGGCGACAACTACGGTGGCACTGGGGGCCACCCTGCTGCTGCTTCCCCAAAGCCGCCGACTGTCGGAGTTGCTGACGGGATCGGGCACGCATCAGCAGCTTCTGGCGATTATGGTATTTACGAGCTTCTTCTCGGTCTCTCTTATCGTGCCTATGGCCTATATGCGGGCACTGGAGAAGTCGGCGATGTACGGGGCGACGTCGCTCGCGCGGCTAGCAGCAGGGCTCGGTCTAAACATCCTGTTCGTCGTGGTACTGCGAATGGGGGTGCTGGGGGTGCTGCTCAGTGGGCTCATCGTCGGGGGGCTTACGTCGGCGGGGCTTATCGGATGGAGCGCGCGCCGCGTGGGTTTCGCCATATCGACGGCGAAGCTGAACGAGATGGTGCGGTACGGTAGCCCGCTCGTGGTGGCGACACTGGGGATGTTCGTGCTTCACTTCTCCGACCGTTTCCTCCTGCGCCGGCTGACGACTCTCGAAGACGTTGGGCTGTACGCTCTAGGCTACAAGTTCGCCATGATGCTGCCAGCGCTGGTGATGGAGCCGTTTGGTCTCATCTGGGGGGCGGCGGTCTTTTCCAT
>Ga0307379_10001276_pt1 | contig 40013 bp, 28 predicted proteins | sample UN2MG_FD_202237 | JGI IMG/M metagenome (GOLD analysis project Ga0307379, IMG submission 202237) | Soil microbial communities from Risofladan, Vaasa, Finland - UN-2 | ecosystem: Environmental > Terrestrial > Soil > Coastal area > Acid sulfate soil | place: Finland: Risofladan, Vaasa | collected...
GCTTTCTGCAACCGGCCGCGACCGCCATGGTGGCCATCTACTTCGTCGCCATGCTGGTCTACTCGATCGACCTCAAGCAGCGCATGATCCTGGACGTCATCCTGATCGCCATCGGCTTCGTGCTGCGGGCGGCGGCCGGGGCGGCCGCGGTCGAGGTGTTCATCTCCCCCTGGCTCATCGTCTGCACCTTCATGATCTGCATGTTCATGGGATTCGGAAAGCGACGCTGCGAGCTGGCCACCCTGGGCAACGCCGACGACGCCGCCTCACATCGCAAAACCCTGCTCCGCTACACCCCGGAGCTGCTCAATCACCTGATCAGCGTCACCGCCGGAACCGCCATCGTCACCTTCCTCCTCTATACCATCACGCCCTACCGCGGCCACCCGACGCCGTTCGAGAAGGAGCACTTCCTCTACACCCTGCCGTTGGTCGTCTACGGCGTCTTTCGCTATGCTATGTTGACCGAGTCGGGGCATCTGCACGGGCCGACCGATATCCTCTTCAAGGACCGCCCCTTCCTGGCCACCGTCGTCCTCTGGGGGCTCATCGCACTGGTCATCGTCTACAAGAACCAGTTGCGGGCCTGGTCGGGGATATGAACCAATGGCGAACAGCGATCGCCGCAAAACGTAAGAGCCGGTAGCCGACGGCGACTTCAGAACCCGGGGAACCGTGGGACACGCCGATATAGCCGACAAAAAAAAGGGGGTCGAAACATGAGTCGTTCGACGGTCGCCATCCTGAAAACCTCGCCCGCCACCGTCCTGGCCGATTACCACCGCCTGATGAACCTGGCCGGCTATCAGGACGTCATCGACCGCACCGCCGACACCGCCCTCAAGATCAACATCTCCTGGCAGCAGTTTTACCCGGCCTGCTCCACGACGCCTTGGCAGCTCGAGGGCGTCATCCGGGCCCTGCTGGCCGACGGCTACTCGAAGGACCTCCTCCACGCCTGCCACAACCGAACCGTCGTGGTCAGCGCCAAGACCGGCGAGCGGCTCAACAAGCACCTGCCCGTCATCGAGCGCCACGGCCTGCGAAACATCCACCTCTACGAGAACGAGCCCTGGATCAACATCCGCGAGGCCATCGGCGACCTCTCCGACAAGCTCCTGGTCCTCAACGACGTCTACCCCGACGGCTTCTCCATCCCCCGGCGATTCCTCGGCGAGAACATCATCCACCTGCCCACCGTCAAGACGCACATCTTCACCACCACCACCGGTGCCATGAAGAACGCCTTCGGCGGCCTGCTCAACGAGAAACGACACTGGACCCACCCCGTCATCCACGAAACCCTCGTCGACCTGCTCATGATCCAGAAAAGGATCCACAAGGGCGTCTTCGCGGTCATGGACGGCACCTTCGCCGGCGACGGCCCCGGGCCCCGCTGCATGATCCCCTATGTCAAGAACGTCATCCTGGCCTCGGCCGACCAGGTCGCCATCGACGCGGTGGCCGCCCGACTCATGGGCTTCGACCCGCTCGACGACTGCAAGTTCATCCGCATCGCCCACGACATGGGCCTGGGCTGCGGCGACACGGACGAGATCCAGATCGTCGGCGACACCGAGGCCGCCGCCGAGCGCTGGAACTTCGTCGGCCCCTTCAAAGAGATGACCTTTGCGGCCAGGATGCAGCACCGCATCTACTGGGGCAGTCTGAAGCGTTGGATCGAGTGGTCCCTCAAGACCTGGCTGGCCCCCTGGTCCTACCTGGCCAGCATCGCCTACCACGACTGGATGTGGATGCCCTTCATCGGCAAGTCCCGCGTCGACCAGGCCCTCAACAGCGACTGGGGCGAGCTCTTCGCCAACTGGGAACACCTCCAACCCGACCCCCAAGGCTGGAAATCCGTAACCCCCACAACCCCCACCAACGTGTAGGGTCGGTGCAGCGCAGCGAAACCCACCAACGCTCTGCGCGTAGCAGCCCGCGTCCCCGCAGGCCGTCTGAACAGCACCGTAGGGCAGGTCGTTCCGCCGAAGGCGGGTTGACCTGCCGCAAGCATCTCATTCCCGGGCGTCCTGTATTTCCTTCAAACGCCCACGCAGGTCGGCCGGCAACTTCCCGATCAGCCCCGCGTCGATCAGATTGACCGACAGAAGATCGCGAATGTGCACGCGGTCGATGTCACGAAATGCCTGCAGCTTCATCGTCACCAGCGCCGCCAGGTCGATCACCGCGAACCCGCCGGCCGCACGAACCACCTCCGTCACGTCCGGCGCGGGGTGCGCGTAATGGGCCCGAATGAGTTCCTTGGCCGGGATGATGTGTACCCCCGTCCTGGGATTCGGCCGCTGCTGATCGACGAAGATGGTCACCCCCAGCACGTCGACCGGAATCAGCCCGACCGGCTGCAGGGCCGCGGCCACACCGGCCAGGTCCGCCCGCCTCACCAGCACGTCCACGTCCTTGGTGGCCCGCACCGCGCCTTCGTCGACCGTGGCCACCCAGGCCGCCACCGCGTTCCCCCCGGCCACCCCGTAGGGTATCCCGGCCCCGTCCAGCGCCTCGCCCACCCGGCGCAGCAACGCCTCGACGCGATCGACCGCCATAACCTGCTCCCTGAAATCCGGCCGCGGCTTACTCCTCATACCCCCACCATACCCCGCCCCACCCCCACCGCAAAACCCCGCCACCCCCGCCGACCAACCGGCGTAGGGCGGATTCCGCCCGCTGCCGGTGCAGTGTGGGCGCAGTCACGAGTTGTCGGGGAGACGTAGGGCAGGTCGTTCCGCCGAAGGCGGGTTGACCTGCCGCGACTATCTGATCTCGATTCGCTATTCGCTCTTCGCAATTCGCTATTCTCCTCAATCCCCATACTGCGAAGCCTGCCAGACCCATTGAAAGACGATCCCGCGCAACCGCTTCACGCGCTCGGTGTCGTCCTCGTTCGGCTCGATCGCCCGGGCCAGCAGCCGGGCTACGTCGGTCGAGGGTTGTTCCCGCCGCCCCTGCCCCGCCCGTTCGAGATAGGCTACGGCGGGCGTGCTCTGGTTGCCGACGAGCTCGGGGATCAGTAAGGCTGCGATCCCGTTTGCCCCATCCCACTTCTCAAGGACTTCAACCGCGCGCCAGCGCGCTAGAGCGTTGCCTTCCTGGGCGAGTGTGACCAACCTCGGCGCCGCCCTTATGTCTGGCCCCCATTGTTCAAGTGAGGCAAAGGCACTTTCGCGAACCTGATCAGACTCGTCGCCAAGCAAGTCTATCACAAGGGGGAGCGACTCAGATTTCGGTCCCCAGCTCCGCAACACTTCCGCTCCTGCATAGCGGACGTACGGGTCCGCGTGTTTCAGAACCTTGGGTAGATCCTGAACTGCCTCCGGCGCGGGTTTCCAGCGCCTCAAAACTCCGACCGCTTCGGAACGCACTTTGCCACTGTCGTGCGTGAGCAGCTCGATTACTTGCGTTGCGCCTTTCTCAGTGCATCCCCATTCCGCCAGCCACCACGCCGCACGCAAGCGGACCAAGGGGTCGTTGTTGTAGAGAAGCCGCATAAGCGTCTCGACGCACTCTGTTCGAGAGCCGTGACTGCCCAAGGCCACCGCTGCCACACCACAAACGTGCGGGTTCCTGTCGCTGAGCAGTCGGTGCAACTCCGGAATCAGACGCGGCTCCGGCCTGCAATCGACGAAGATCTGCGCGGTGCTGCAACGGACGTCAGCGTCCTCGCTGTTGAGAAGCTCCAGAATCGTAGGGATCGCGTCTCGCTGATGTCCCCACCGGCACAGCGTCTGCGACGCGCAGCAACGCACACCAATTGCCTGATCTTCTAAGAGCGGGCGGACTCCTGCGACTACGGTCTCCGGACATCTCCAGAGACCAAGCAGAGCCACGGCCGTGCACTTAATCTCCCATTGGGCGTGTTTGAGCAGCGCAAGTAGATTGGAGACCACGTCCTGCTGATATCCCCACGCACGCAGCACGGTGGCAGCGCACCGGCGGACGCTTGACTGGTCATGTTCGAGCAATCGAGTGAGTGCGTGGATATGGTCCAGATGAAAGCCCCACTCGGCGAGTGCCTCGGTGGCAATATACCGGGTGAGGTCATTTCCACTCGTCAGGTGCTCCAGCATACACTGGACTGCCCCATTGTCGGGCCGCCCCTTGCGCAACAAACCCCCGCAGCGATATCGAACACCCTCTTCCTCCTCGTGTTCGAAAACACTGAGCAGGGCGACAGTCGCCCTGGTCGCGTGTCCGTTCTCCCTCAGGAAGACGGCGGCCTCGATCCGCACTAGGGCGTTTTCGTCCTCAAGCAGACGAATCACGTCGTCCACCGCCTCGCCGCGGTGACTCAGCTTGCCAAGAGCCCGAAGGCTTTGAATCCGCACAGCAGCATCGTTCGCGCGGAGTAGCACCCCAATCTGTCGCATCAGTTCTGGATCTCGAGGTGGATCGAGAGTGCAGAAGGTCTGGTCCAGCCCATAGGCGATCGCGTCCACGACAGCGCTGTTACGCCGCTCGCCGGACCGCCAGATTCCAAGAGCGGCGAGCCCCCTTATATCAGGGTCCTCATTGGTAGCGAACACCGTGCGCAGACAAGCGAGCACGCTTGGATTACGATCTGAAACTCGACTTAACATTCGAACTGCCTCGCGGCACGGCTCGCAACCAGATGTCTCGATCAACCCTCGGAGTGCCACGACAGCCGGTTCCTCGGGGACGTGATTGCGCATGCCCTGAAGCGCATCGCAAAGCGCGTGCACCGAAGGCCCGTAAGATATCGCGCCAAGTCTGCGGCAAACTTCGCTCACAACGTTGTCCGCCGCGCGCTGCCTCACGCGCACCCCATCGGCAATGCACGAGGCGGCCAGGCGCAGCGACGTGCACAGGTACGGCTCCAGCGGGTTGCCGTCGTCGTTGGCGATGGCCGTCACCAGCTCCGTGACCATCTCGTCGTCTTCCTGGATCACGCCGATGTACCCGGCCGTCAGGCGGATGACCTCATGCCACCGCGGGTCGGGGGCGATCTCCAGCACTCGCTCGATCACCTTGCGATGCGGCATGGCCAGGTGCCGGGCGGCCAGGTACTCCTGGAACGTCTGGTGCATGAAGGCGAAAACGTTCGCCCCGCGCTCCTCCAGCAAACCGGCACGTTCGGCCGCAGTGTCGATGTAGCTCTCGGCCGTCTTTTCCGCCTCGATCTCGTCCTTGCCGATCTCCGTCAAGACTTCGACCAGCCGCTCCTGAAGCTGCTGGCGATGGCAGGTGCCGGTCCCCTTGGTCTTGTGCATCCAGAAGGCGACGCGGCTCCAGACCTTCTTGGTCTCCTCGGCGCTGAGCGCCTCACCGATCGGCCGCCCGCTCAGGCTGCGGGCCTTGTTCCAACTGCGAATCAAGGTGTTCAGGGCGACCTCGTACAGCTCGACGCGCCGCTCGGGCAGCGTCACCTGCTGCTGCTTGATCAGCGCGATGATGGTCAGCATCAGCGGGTTCGTGGCCAGGGACTCGACGCGGTCGTTGGCCTGAATCTCGCGGATCAGGTCGCGGGCGTCGGTCTCGGCCTGCTGCGGGTCGGGGCGGTCGGCGTGGACGGCCCGGTCGTACGCCAGGTGCCACTGCTGGACGAACGTCTCGATGTCGCCCCGCTCGAAGGGCTGGACCAGGACGTGCTCGGCCGGGACGCACAGGCGGGTGATGCTGTAGCCCACCGGCCGCGACGAAACCAGCACCCGGTTGCCACCCAGCGTCTTGAGCACCTCTTCGACCGCCTTAGCGCAGCCGATCCGCCGGCCGGTGTCCGCCACCTCGTCCAGCCCGTCCAGCAGCAGCAGGCACTGCCCGGCCGCCCACCGGTCGGTGAAGACCTGGACCAGCGGCTGTCCGCCGATCTCGTCCAGGCGGCGTTGGACGTACTCGAACAGCCCGCGGGCGTCGCGCTGGTCGTCGAAGACGGCCACCGGCACAACGATGGGGAAGCACTCGGGCAGGTCGGGATAGCGCTCTTTAGCCACCTCCGGTCCCAGGGCCACGCTTCTGGCCAGACGCTTGATCAGCGTCGTCTTCCCCGAGCCCGGACCGCCCAGCAGCACCACGCCGCCGGGCTTGGCCAGCACGCGGTCAATGGCCCGGGGCTCGGCCTCGGCCTTGATCCCGCGGATCTTCTCGACGTCCAACTCGGCCAGGCGCTGTTCGACGTCGTCGCGCTCGGCCCGCTCCGCCTTGGCCAGTCGCCCCAGCAGCTCGCCCTCGCGTTCGTGCCGCTCGGCGGCCGACCGCTCCGGCTTGACCCGCAGGTTGACGAACAGCTCGTCCAGCTTCAGCGGTACGAGCTTCTCCAACTGCTCGATGCCCTTGAAGTCCGAGTAGAGAAACTCGTCGGCGGTGCGTTTGAGGTAGCAGGCCTCGGCCAATTGTCTGGCGGCCTCGGTCAGGCCCTGGGCCGAGACCTTGATGTCCTCCTTCTCGAGCCGCGCCAGCGTCGCAGCCGTGTCGCCGTGGATGGCGTTGAGGGCCTCCTTGACATACCGCTGGAACTCGTCGGCGGAGAGTTGGTCCTGGATGTCGGTCAGGATGCTCAGCCCGATCTTCGTGGTCGGGATCGTGAGCGCCTTGCCGATCGCGCGGATGTACGGCCAGAACCTGCTCGTCTCACTCATTAAATGCGCTCCTTGCGGCGAGCACGCGCGCCAACACCTTCAGATGTGTTACCCCGACCAACGCGCTCGATTTGGGAGCATCATTATCCGCCGAGCCCCGCAGCAAGCAAACGCGACCGGTCCGTCCGATGCCCCCACCCCCGCAAACACGGGAGCCACTCGCTACTCTGAACTCGCCACTCCGAACTCGTCCCTCCCCCCTCCGCACCTGGACGAATCCCCGCCCGCGCGGTATATAAAGGCGCGCGCAGGGCGCCCTCGGGCGTGCCCCCGCCGAGCCCGGGTCGCGCCGCTGCCCCGCAGTCGGCAGCGAACGTCAGGCGCCCTTTTCCGCCGACACTGAATAAAACAAAGAATACCCCCTTCCCAACGAAACCAGTCGCCCCACATTCCGATATAACTCGTTTCATGGAAAGGAATTACGTCGACCAACGTGCGCGCAAAACCTCCTCAAGGCGCGCAAAAAACGGCGCATTCCGCGCCGAAACTGCACAAAACCGCCCACTTCCCGCCCGTTCGCCCCCCTCCGGCCGCACCATTCGCCATTCGCTCTTCGCTATTCGCTCTTCGCCATTCCCCCTCCCCGCCTTCACTCGCTACTCGCAACTCGCAACTCTGAACTCACCAGTTCCCCTTCGCCCCCATTCGCTCTTCGCCATTCGCTCTTCGCTATTCGCCATTCTCCCGCCCCGCCCCCTGCTCCCGAGCGATTCGCTCCCGCACCCAGTCGGCCGTCACCCCCTTCTCCCCCAGCAACTCGGCCACCCCGCTCGACGGATCGCGCAGCAACGCCAGAAGCAGGTGCAGCGGCTCGACCTCGCCGGCCCCCAGCCGATTGGCCGAGTCCACCGCCAGGATCATCGTGTGCCAGAACGTCGGCGACCGAAACGCCTTGGCCAGCTCCTGCTGGTGGACCCACTCGAAGTCGCCGTGTCGCGAGTGGCTCAGATCCTGCCCCGCGTCGGCATTCGACCGAAGCGTGGCCAGTGCCTTCTCCCGCAGCGTATCCGGATCGAGCCCCTGCTTGCCCAGCACTCGTGACGGGATGCTGTCGCCGTGGGCCAGAAGGGCCACGATCAGATGCTCCGTGCCCACGTATCGGTGGTTGAACTTCCGCGCCTCGGCGATGGCCAGGCTGATGACCTCTTTGAGTTCCTTCGACTGGGCCCGCCGCCCGACCCGCCCCTCGGTGTCCCCCGCTTCCATCTGGGCCTGCACCTCGTCGCGCACCGCGTCCAGATCGACCTCCAGCAGGCGCAGCGTCTCGGTGGCCACGCACTCCCCCTCGCCGATCAGCCCCAGCATCAGGTGGGCCGGCGCCAGGTAGCTGTGATTCAGACGCCCGGCCTCCAGGTTAGCCAGCGCCATCGCGTGTCGAGCCCGATCCGAGAATCGTTCGTGCATTTGCTTTCCTTTCCGCCGTAACCACGGGAATTCGACCGCCCGCCCATTCTATCGCCCGGTTTGCGACGTTCTAGACTTAGGAGGTCGCCGACCCCGGGCCATCGCGGCCCGTCCCCGCGATTTGGCCGCCTGTGGGGCTGGCATTTGCCGGTGGGAACGGGTACGGTGTCCCGCCTATACTTACTGTTGGATTAGGGGGTACCTGCGGACTCATGAACGCACTCGCGATGTTCACGCTACTGGCTCAGGAGGTCGGGCCGGGCGACCACTTCAGTCTGATCAAGATCGGCATCTTCACCGTCCTGTTCGTCGGCTGGCTGTTCACCTGCCAGTGGGTGGACCGGGACGCTGATTTCGTCAAGACCAACCGCGAGCAGTGGAACATGCTGGTCCTGGCCGGCGGCATCGCCGGGCTGGCCGTCTGGCTGCTGGTGCCCTGGGCGGGGACGGGCAAGTTCCTGCTGGGGCTGGCCTTCTGGCTGCTGCTGGCCAACGGGGCCGCCGCCGCATACATCGTCCACCGCAACGGACGAGTGGTCGCCAGCGCCAGGGTCATGACCCCCGCTCATTTCAAGCGGGTGATGGCCGGCGGCGGCAAGAAGAAGGAGCGGGTCGACCGCGGCCAGCGCGTGCGGATGGCCGACTCCGAAGGCAAAGACGTGAACCGACCGGCCGACCCCGAAACGGCCGAACAGTACGCCGCCACCCAGGAGTTCCTCTTCGACGTCCTCTGGCGACGCAGTACCGACGCCGACATGGTGGTCACCAAGGACGGGGTCCGCCTGGTCTACCGCGTCGACGGCGTTGCCGCCGAGCAGCGCGATCGGATCACGCTCGAGGATGCCGAACGGGTCATCCTGTACCTCAAGCACCTGGCGGGGTTGAACGCCGAAGAGCGTCGCCGCCCCCAGGTGGGCCGCATCCAGGCCGCCCTGTTGGCCTCCGAGGGCGACCTGGGCACCGTCGAGGTGCACGCCTCCGGCTCGACCGCCGGCGAGCGGCTCAGGCTCCGAGTCGTCACCTCCGAGAGCCTGAAACGCATCAGCGACTTGGGCCTCACCAAATCGGGCCTCGAGCAACTCAAGGGGCTGATCAGCCTCCCCGGGGGTCTGGTCGTCTTCAGCGGGGCCAAGCACTCCGGCGTCACCACCACCCAGTACGCCGTCCTGCGCGAGCACGACGCCTTCATGCAGAACCTGCACACGCTCGAACACGCTCCGCTGACGGACCTGGACAACATCACCCAGAACCAGCACCAGGGACCCAGCACCGACGTGGGCTACGCCCGCCAGTTGCAGTCCGTCCTCCGCCGCGAGCCCAACGTCGTCCTCATCGGCGAGTGCCCCGACCGCGAGACCGCCCTGATCGCCTGCCGGGCCGCCGCCGCCGACAAGAAAATCTACCTGGCCCTCGAGGCCAAGGGCGTCTTCGATGTGCTCGAGCAGCTCAGGCAGATGGTGGAGGATCACGCCCTGTTGAGCGCCGCACTGCGCGGGATCGTCAATCAGCGCCTGGTCCGCGTCCTGTGTCCGGCCTGTCGCCAGACCTTCAAGCCCGACGAGAAGCTGCTCAAGAAGCTCAACCTGCCGGCCGGCAAGGTCGAGCACTTCCACCGCCCCCCGACCGAGCCGGTCCTGGACCGCAAGGGGCGGGAGATCATCTGTCAGACCTGCCGGGGAACGGGCTTCGTCGGGCGGATGGGGGTGTTCGAGTTCATGGTCGCCGACAAGGCCGTCACCAAGCTGCTGGCCGAGGGCGCCCCCGTGCCGCGAATCCGCGACTACTGCCGGCGGGCCAAGATGTTCGACCTGCGGCGTGCCGGCCTGCAGAAGGTCTACGACGGTGTGACCAGCCTCGACGAGATCCTGCGGGCCCTGCGGTTCGACGGGAAGTAGCCCGTCCCGGAGCGTTGTCATGTGGCTTTCGTTGTTCTGCCTGCTGTTGATCGCCGGCATCGCCTTCTACCAGTCCATCCACGGGCTGCTCAGCTCGCTCATCTTCTGCGTCTGGACCATGGTGTGCACCGCCTTGGCCTTTGCCCTGTACCAGTACGTGGCCTTCGAGCTGCTGATGGGCGTGCTGGGCCCGAAATCCGATTTCGCCCTGCCCATCGCCCTCGTGGTCTGCTTCGTCGTCCCGCTGATCGGCGGTCGCGTGGCCCTGGACCACTTCATCCAGCGGGCCGGCCTGCTGGCCGTCATGGTGGACCGCGTTGGCGGCCTGCTCTTCGGCGTCATCACCGCTCTGTTGCTGGTGGGGGTTATGGTCACTGCGATTCAGATGCTGCCCTTCGGTGGTCGCGTGCTGGGCTTCGCACGTTTTGACCCCCAATCGAACGAGCCCCTGAAGGAGCATGCCATCTGGCTCTCGCCGGACCGCTTTGCCGTCGGCATGGCCTCGATGTTCTCCAGCGGCGTGTTCAGCGGCGACCGGGCCTTGCGGGAGGATCATCCCGACCTGCTGGCCGAGATCGGATGGTCCCAGGCCGCCGTTCCCGTCGGCTGCCGGCACCTGGCCAAGCCGGGCGCCATCCGACTGACCTCCGCCACGGTGCCCGATTACGTCTACACCAAAGTGCTCGACGCGGGGGAGATCCTGGAATACAAATGGAACGACCCCAGACCCAGACATGAGTTCCTGGCCGTCTCCTTCGTGCCCGGCGCCGATGCCGAAGACTTCGACAACCAGCACCGATTCACGCTGCCGCAGATTCGAATGGTGGGCAAGGATCGTGACGGCCGCCCGCAACAATACATCCCCATGGCGGTGCGCGATTCGCAGGATGTGGAAGGGGACCACATCAAGAACGTCGAGGAAGGCTCGAAAAACGAGTCCGTCTTGTTCAAGCTGTGGGAACCGGGCGATGACGGCGAAATCCGCGTGACCTTCGAGGTGCCGGTCGGCTTCGAGCCCGAGTACCTGGTCTACAAGACCGGGGCGCGGGTCAAGATGACAAAGCCCCGCCCCGAGGAGAACGGCGCGTCGCAGACCCGGCAGGACCAGGAGCCGGCGGAAGAGGCGGACGCCGAGGCCGACCAAACCCCGCCCGAGCCTGACCCACCCTCGGGTCGCTCCTCCAGACGGTCCGACCGCCGCTCGGGCTCAACGTCGACGGGTGGTGGCTCCCGGGCGAGCGGCGACCGCGTTTCCGGCGTCCGCGCCACGCAGGCCAAGTCGTTCTTCGGTGACCAATTGCCCGTGACCTTGACCCAATACAGCAGACTCTCGGCCGAGGGGGTGGAAGTGTCGGACGGGGCGATGCAGGTCGGGCACGTGGTCGCTTCTCTGGAGGGACAGGGCCGGACGGCCGGGCTGCCGGCCATCACGCGCTTCGAGGTCCCCACGGGCAAGCGCCTGCTCCAACTCGACGTGCAGCGCCTCCGGGCCGGCAGCACGCTCGGCAGGGCGCTGAACTTCGCGGTGACCACGTTACGAAACTATCTGGTCACCGACGACGTGGGCGAGAAATACGAGCTGGTCGGTCAGTACGCCATCGCCAACGTGGACGGCGAGCAGGTGATCGAAGTCCAGTACTTTCCCCAGCAAATCGGCTCGATGGGGCGCGGCGTGGGCCAGTTCGACAGGATCAAGAAACGGCACCTCGAACAGAGGGACACCACGCTGGTCTACCTGTTCCTGGTCAACACGGGGCGACAGGTCGTCGAATTCAGCACCGGCCGAGGCGGCGCCAACCTGCGAGGCGAGAACCTCGTGGCCAAGTAGACCTCCGCCGCACCGCACTGACCCCGACAGAAATCAGTCACACCCGGGCTTGCTCGACCCGCTCCGGCGGGACGGTCCGCGGTGCTGAGAGGTCGAGGGACTCCAACTGTTGAAGGTAGTCGCACAGCTGTCGGGGAGTGAATTCGGCCAGGAACTCGGGTCTGGCCGACGGGTTGCGGGCCACGATCCGGTCGATGGTTTCTCGTTTGGTCATCGGCGCCCTCCGGCTGGTTGGCGACCGCCGGGTCATCTTCACCGGGTGTCGCGGGACCACGTTCGGCGACCTTCTCATCGACGGCGCCGCCCGCATCGCTTGAGGCGCCTCGCAGGTGCCTGCAGCGTGTTCCAATCGCATTTCAGACGGTCGATTTCGGCGGGTTCTGCCGGGCAGGTCGGCGGGTTCTGCGCTGGGCTCGTGACATCCGGCGGGCCGGCATGCCAACGCGAATCGGCCACCCGCTCCGAAGCGCACCAACTGCGCGTCCGAGGCGACCGTGGTCCGCTGGGGCCCGGTGATCGCCGCGCAATTTTTTGTTCGCCCCACCGACGGAGCCGGGCGCGCCCGGCTCGTTGATGTTGACCGCGGCCGGCGTTTGGCGATATGTTCGAGTCATGGCGATTCAGTTCCCGTGTCCGGCCTGTCAACAGCCCATCGAGGTGGACGACGAATGGGCCTCGCGCAGCGTGGCCTGTCCGTTCTGCCGCACCACGGTGACGGCCCCGGCGACCTCGACGCTCGCTCCACCGAGCGGCGCGCCGACCGCCTCCCCGGTCGGGGCGGACGTGTTCCCGCCGACGGGTCCGGCCGAGCTTCCGCCGGAGGGCAATCCGCTGGCCGTCTGGGCGATCGTGCTCGCTCTTGCCGCGCCGGTGTTCTACTTCGTATCCAGCACCCTGTTCTACCTGTGGCAGCGCGAGCTGATCGGTCCCGACGCCAATCCCGAAGAAATCCAACAGACCATCATGGAACAGGCTCAGGCCGGCAACATGCCCGCCGGGGTGATGGGTGGCTGCCTGCTGTTGCTGGTCGCCTTCGGTCTGTGGGTGGCGGGGCTTGCCTGCGGCATTGCGGCCCTGCGCCGGGCGAGCCGCCGGCGACTGGCCATTGCCGCGCTGGTACTCAGTGGTGTCTTGCCGCTGATCGCCTGCCTGGGGATGGTTCTTTATGCCGGCGGGGGCCTGGGCGGTTGATTCGGCGGCGTGGAATCCGGGCCGCACGGCCGACCCTGGGCGGCTCCGTGATCATCGTGCCGAGACGGACAGGCGCCGTCCGCAGGGATAATTCTCGCACTTTTTGCCGTTGACAGGTTCGAAATCCGATGTAGAGTATAGTTCGCCTGCGGTTGGCTTCGATCGACGCAGGCTGCTCTTTGGCAAGTGAATCGGGTTGTCGTCGTGGGAATGTGGGGGTCGACCCCAGCGCGCAATATCTGGTGGTCGGCCTTAACCAAGATCCTACATCTGGTACCCTCCAGGGTCCGGATGATGGGGTAAGGGGCCGACAGGGCCCCGATCGAGGTGGCGAGAGCCGCCTTGGTTCGCTTACATTCTCACGAGCGCGCGTGTAAGAGTGTAAGCCTTCGATTCGTATCTGAGCGTCGTCGGTCGGAAGCGGCTTTGCCGTTCTCGGCCGGACGGCGATTCGGAATCGATTCAAAACTGAAGAGTTTGATCCTGGCTCAGAACGAACGCTGGCGGCGTGGCTAAGGCATGCAAGTCGAACGGACATAGTTTTTGGGTAACCGAGTTCTATGTTAGTGGCGAACGGGTGAGGAATACATGGACAACGTACCTCGGGCTCGGGGATAGCGGCGTCTTCCGAGAAATCGGAAGACTTTGCGAAAGTGCCGGTAATACCCGATGATCCCGCTGGAACGCATGATCCGGCGGGCAAGGCTCCGGCGGCCTGGGAGCGGTCCATGTCCTATCAGCTTGTTGGTGGGGTAACGGCCTACCAAGGCTACGACGGGTACCGGGTGTGAGAGCATGACCCGGCACATCGGGACTGAGACACTGCCCGGACACCTACGGGTGGCTGCAGCAACGAATATTCCGCAATGGGCGAAAGCCTGACGGAGCGACGCCGCGTGCAGGATGAAGTCCTTCGGGATGTAAACTGCTGTCAGGGGTTAGGAAGATCTGACCAACCCCAAAGGAAGCCTCGGCTAACTCCGTGCCAGCAGCCGCGGTAATACGGAGGAGGCAAGCGTTGTTCGGAATCACTGGGCTTAAAGCGGGTGTAGGCGGAGTGGCAGGTGCTTTGTGAAAGCCCTCGGCTCAACCGAGGAACTGCAGGGCAAACCGCCACTCTTGAGGCAGGTAGGGGCAAGCGGAACTATGGGTGGAGCGGTGAAATGCGTAGATATCCATGGGAACGCCGGTGGCGAAAGCGGCTTGCTGGGCCTGTCCTGACGCTGAGACCCGAAAGCGTGGGTAGCAAACAGGATTAGATACCCTGGTAGTCCACGCCGTAAACGATGCGCACTAGGTACGAGGGCTCTGACGGTTTTCGTGCCGAAGGAAAACTACTAAGTGCGCCGCCTGGGGAGTACGGCCGCAAGGCTAAAACTCAAAGGAATTGACGGGGGCTCACACAAGCGGTGGAGCATGTGGATTAATTCGAAGCAACGCGAAGAACCCTACCTGGGTTGGAAAAGCACGGATGCCCTCTCCGAAAGGGGAGTAAGCTGCCTTCGGGTGAAACGTGGTTCAGGTGCTGCATGGCTGTCGTCAGCTCGTGCTGTGAAGTGTTGGGTTAAGTCCCTTAACGAGCGAAACCCCTATCGCTAGTTGCCAGCGGTTCAGCCGGGGACTCTAGCGAGACTGCCGGCGTTAAGCCGGAGGAAGGTGGGGATGACGTCAAGTCCTCATGGCCTTTATGCCCAGGGTGTCACACGTGCTACAATGGCCGGTACAGAGCGACGCGATACCGCGAGGTGGAGCAAATCGCAAAAAACCGGCCTCAGTTCGGATTGGAGTCTGCAATTCGACTCCATGAAGCTGGAATCGCTAGTAATCGCGTATCAGCCATGACGCGGTGAATGTGTTCCTGAGCCTTGTACACACCGCCCGTCAAGTCATGGAAGCTGGGAGTACCCGAAGTCCGCTCAGCCAACCCGCAAGGGGGGCGGCGGCCGACGGTAAGCCCGGTGACTGGGACTAAGTCGTAACAAGGTAGCCGTAGGGGAACCTGCGGCTGGATCACCTCCTTTCTAGAGGATAATCTAGACCGGTTCGCCTCCGGGCGGATCGCGAACTAGTCAGCGCATTGCCGGCCCCGAAACATCGGGGTGTGTGGCGGGGCAACCCGCCGCCCGACGACAACCCTTTCATTTTGCATACCCTGCCCGGCCAGCGCGCCTGGCGGGGTTTTCTATGCGCAAAAATAGGGGCGATTCGTGCGGGCCAGGCTACACTACCCCGTGTCGAGCGGGTGCGCTGCTCTCCGTCCGGCGGACGCCGTGCGGTGATGCAGGCCCGCCACACCAGTGGTACCCGCAGACGATGCACTTGTGGTAGCCGCGAGCGATCCTCTCGGCCAGGTCCAGCGTGCTGCTCGACCGGCACCGAGGACATCGGGGCTTGGCTTCCTGGCCTGCCGGCCGCTCTGAGGCCCCGTGAGGCATGACGTCGCCCCCCTCCAGAATCCAGTGGTGTGTAGGACGTTCCGGTCGGCGCCTGTGGCCGCCGGCATGCAATCCTGCGCGGAAACCGCGCCCAGGGGGCCACAGGCCTGTCGGAACCGACCTTGGCGGCCGCCCGCGGCGGTTTCCACGTCTCCCTGACACCCTCCCAGACACTCAAAACGTCCAATACAAATCCGGCTGAGGCAAACGGGAATTGAGTTTTTGTGGCCGGCAGCGGATCGCGGCCTGCCGCCGCAAAGAGGCAAACCGCCACAACCGGCCCTTGCGCCCGTTGTGGCGGTTTCCTCGGAGGAGGAGGAAAGAGGAGGTTTTCCAGCGTTTGCTGTATTCACAGAGATCGGCGCCGGGCAGCCCCGGCGATCAGTTTTTCTGGGAAGAGTCCTCCCCGCGCATGCCCGGCGGCGGCCGGGGGGGGCGGCCGCCCGGTGAACAGCATCCGCCTGCCCGACGAGGCCGACTTCTGACCTGCTGAACATCCGGCAGGGACGGTGGGTGTCCGGCTCCGGGTCCGGGCTGATGATTCGGGCCGGGGCGCGAAACGGCCGGAGTTCGGGGACGCTGCAATATTCTCGTGCGGGTGGACTGGCCGGCCACCTGGTTGAATCGAGAATGGTTGGCGCTTGGCCAACGGCGCCGCGTTCTCCCGGAACGGGCGAGCGGCGTTGGGGGATGGCCGTGAGGGGTGGTCTTTGAAGGTCGCGTAGTCACCTGGGCTCGAACCGCACACCGCCCTCGGGGTAACTGGATCGCGCTAACCTTGAAGAGTGCGGCGGCAACGGGTCGTCGCATTTGTGAGGGTGGTCCTGCGTCGAGTCGAGGGCTACGCACCGTCGGGGGCGGCCGGGGTGCCTGCCGCATTATGGGGGTCCCGCGCCGCCCTCCCTTTACCCCGGGCCGGCGCCTTTCCTGAAGATCGTCCGCGGCTTCACCCTGGCGGCGAGATGTGCCAGGCCGTCGCCCTGCCGGGGGAGCGTCCTCTTGTACGCCGACCCTGTTACGAAGCCGGCGTGAGACGTAATCGGGTTTTGCCGAGTCGCGTGGTCAGCGAGTTGCCCGGGCCACACCGGGGCGGTGGCGACGGAGCACGACGATCCCGGCCGCCAGCAACAGGGCGACCATCATCAGCAGACCCCACCCGCTCAACGTGGGGATCGAATGCCCCTGAATGCCGTGGAGTATGGCGCAATCGATGGCGTTGGCGCAAGGCAGCAGTTCCAGGGCGTCGATGTTGTCGCCCGCGGCGCCCAGTCCCATCGCGTCGGCCGGCGCAAAAACGACCGTGCTTTCACCGAAGCGGGCGCTGTACACGTTGGCCGCGGCGCCGGGGTCGGATCCCAGAAAGGGCGATCCGGGAGCGAGCGAGAAGAGGACTTGGTCACCGGCGTCGTACGTGCCCACAATGCCCACGTCGATGACGATCATGCCGTCGATTTCGTCGGTCGCGGTCAGGCCCAGTTGGTCGAAGCAGGCGTACGTGCCCGTGGCATCCACACCCGGAGTGGCGTTGTACAGGATGGTGGCTCCGCTTATCTCCCCGCAGCTGGACAGAGCGCCCAGTGACGGCGAGAGGGCGGTCAGGGAGAAGTACAGGCCCAGCGGTTGTCTTGCACCGGCGCCCTGCGGTTCCGGCTGGGTGGCCGTCGAGTTCACGTTGTCCAGCGCCGCCCGCATGGGGTTGCTCTCTGCAGCCGGGATGTACGGACTGGCCCCGAACTCGGTGCCGCCCTCGTTGTAGTTGTTGACGATCAGGGTGTTGTTGTTTGCCCGGGAGGCCCGGTCACGGAACGGTCCGGAGAGGGTGAACAGAGTCGTGGACAGGCACTGGTCGCCGGCGGCCTGATTGCGGTCGGCCTGATTGAGGGCGTTGAAGACCACGTCGGCGGCCAACAGTTCGGCGTCGGGCGGAGCCGTGCCGATGGTGTTGCGGTCCACCGAGAACAGCAGGACGAACGTCTCCCCCGGCGCGATCAGGCGGTTGGCCGACAGGGCGTCGATCACGTCTTCCGGCAGCAGCAGATCGAGGTCGGTGCCGGGGATGAACACCGAGGGTGCGCTCTGGTCGACGGCCAGCACGTCGTTGGACCCGACCACCGCTCCCTGTACCGCGGGCGACTCGCTGTCGAACGTGTACAGCGGTGTGGGCAGCGGGTCCCTGGGTTTCGCGGCCAGAGCCACGGTGGCACAACTGCACACCAGCACAACCGCCGGAAGGTACAGGCGGCGCAGATCGCGTTTCCGCGCATATAGATCACGGGTGGTGTTCATGGTTTTCCTTCCCCTACGTGCCGGATCGCCGGGAGCGACCCGTCCTCCTCGCCTTGATCTTCCCGTGGATCGGACGCCTCGACGAGCGTCGCGGGGATCCAGGGTGGCCAGTCGGGTTCCTGGAGCAGCTTCTGCCACAGAATTCTGACATGATAAGTATACCGCTGTTCGCCATCGAATGCGCGATAGGCGTCCAAAAAACGGCTGCGGGCCGCGTCGCGGTCGCCGGCAGCAAGGGCCATCGCCCCGGCGTGAAAGTCCATTTCCGCCAGCAGCTTCCAGGAATCGTCCGCGGCGTCGGCCAGGGCCCGCAGGTTATCGGCCGTCTCGGCGCCGCGGGCGAAGGCGTACAACGCCCGCACCCATTCGGCGGTCTGAGGGCTGTCCAGCCCGACGCTGAAATCCACGCCCTCGGCGGCCTTATCGAGCAGTTGCCGGGCCTCGTCCGCTCGCCCCAGCAAACGCAAACACGTCGCCGACCACAGCACTTGCTGGGCGTCGCCGGCTGCGACCGGGGCCAGATCGCGGGCCAGGTTCAGCGCCGCATCCATGTTGCCTGATTCGGCATGCACCAGAAGGGGGTAGACGTGGCTGTAGAACCGGCCTTCGGGTGCGGGACACTCGGCCAGCCCTTCCAGATCAGCCAGGGCCTGGTCGAAGTTGCCCTGCCAGTAGTGCAGCCGCCACCGGTAGTGACGCTGTTCGCAGGCCGGCAGTCCCGGACGGGCCAGCTCCAGGGCCCGGGACCGGGCCTCGATGGCCGCGTCGAACTGCCCCATGCTCTCCAGCGCCTCGGCTTCGGCCGTCACCGGACGATCGTTTGTCGGTTCCTGCTCCTGCCCCAGCCGGGCCCAGTTGAGCGCTTCGTCGTAGTACTCGGCGGCCAGCTCCTGCCTGGCGCCCTGGCTGCCGCTGTAGATTTCGGCCGCCAGGCGGTAGCTGATCGACAGCAGGTAGTAGGGGTAGGATTCGTAGTAGCCGTTGTCCACAAGTTCCAGCAGTCTGCGCCTGGCCTCGTCGAAGGTGTCGATCTGGCGGGTCCGGTACATCTGCTGATTGTGAGCCCGGGCCAGGTGCAGGACGGCCGTGGGGAAGAACTCCCCTTCATCGGCCCGTAACTGCCGAGCCATCCGGTAGGACGCGATGGCCTCCGGCGTGTCCTCGTAGTGCACCGCCAGGCCGCGGAAGAGCCACTCCTCGGCCGTCTGCGCGCCGCCGAGATCCTCCGCTCGTTGAAAGGTCTGGCGCGACTCTTCGTACTGGCGGTGGTGCCATTGGGCCCGAGCCAGGGTGTACAGGGCTTCGACGTTGTCGGGTTCGTCGGCCAGGATGGCGTCCAGCCCCTCGATCACGGGCGTGAGGTCTTCCGCCTGCATACCGGCCAACGCCCGGACCAGGTTGACCCGCAGCGGGTCGGCGCCCAGTTGCTCGGCCCGGTCCACGTCGGGAAGAACGCGCTCGGGCTTGCGGTGGTCGAGATGGACGATCCGGTGATAGGCGCTTTCGATGAGCCGATCGGCCTCCCGCCGGCGATTGGCCGTGAGGATCACACCCAGTCCCACGATCAGCAGCAGCACCGCGGCCGAGGAAACGATGGCGGCCGTGGCCGCCCTGTGACGGCCAGCCCACTTGACGGCCTTGCCGATCGGCCCGATGCGCCGGCTGAGGATGGGCCGACCTTCGGCGAAACGGCGCAGGTCCTCCGCCATGGCGGCGGCCGACGGAAACCGGCGACCTACGTCCTTCTCCATCGCCCGCAGACAGACCGTCTCGAGGTCGATCGGGATGCGCCGGTCGAGGCGCCGCGGGGGCTCGGGCTCGGTCGAGCAGATCCCGCTGATGATCTGCTCGCGCGTCTGCCCGCGAAACGGGCGCCGCCAGGTGATCAGTTCGTACAGCGTCACCCCCAGCGAGTAGACGTCCGTGCGGTGATCCACCTCGCCGCCCTCCGCCCGCACCTGCTCCGGCGAGAGGTAGGCCGGCGTGCCCATCACGTCGCCGACCATGGTCAGGTGCGGCTGGTCCAGCAGGCGGGCCAGCCCGAAGTCGGCGATGTGCAGCCGGTCGTCCTGCCCGAACAGCAGGTTGTGCGGCTTGATGTCGCGATGGATCACGCCGTTCTGATGGGCGTGCTCGAGCCCGTCGGCCACCTCGGCCATCAGCCGGGCCAGGTACCGGTAGTCCGCCGGCGATCGACGGATCCGCGGCGGCTCGACCTCGACGGTCGAACGGTCGCCCGGCTTGGCATCCCGGAGTGACCGCTCGGTGGTCGTGAGCGCCGCCGGGTCAGTCCGGCCGGACGGCGCGGCCTCACGCAAAGAAGCGGTGGTCAGGCCGGTCCGATGGCGGATCAGGTGATCCAGGCTGGCGCCCTCGATGAGTTCCATCGCGTAATAGAACCCCTCGTCGCATTCGCCCTGGGCATAAACGGGGACGATGTTGGTGTGATGGAGCCGGGCGGCGGCCTGGGCCTCCGTGCGGAAGCGGGAGACGTTCGTGCCCTCCGCGGCCGCGTGCCTGCCGGCGGGCAGCACTTTCAGGGCCACCTGCCGGTTGAGGGATAGCTGCCGGGCGCGATAAACGATGCCCATGCCGCCGCGGCCCAGCTCGTCCACGATCTCGAAATCGGCCAACCGCGTGCCCGCCGGCAACGACCCCGCCTTCAACCCCCCGGCGAATGCATCGCTGCTGTGTCCCGAACCGGCGGTACGGAGCAGCGGCTTGGCCTCCAAGGTGTACGCACCGGACGCGAACGCGTCGCGCAGCTCGGCCACCAGGGCCTCGTCCTCGACCGCCGGGTCGATCGACTCGGCGGCGTCGTCGGCGGTCAGCACGCGACCGCAGCTCGGGCACGGGACGGCGTCCGGCGGACCGTCCGACCTGGTCGACGAGGCACAGATGGGACAAACCAGTTCCACGGAGAACTCTCCTGCGCATACGGGTCAGTGCTACAGGAGTTTAGACGGATCCGGGGTCCGTCTGACGCGCGATCTGCGGCCCCGGGGCTCTTCGGACCTACGTCTGCCCGCGGCGTCAGCCGTCCGCCGCCGGGTGGCGGAACGATACGGCCGCCTCGGGCCGCTGTCCACATCCCGGTGAACGCGCCCGCCGCATGCGGAGGCCGTCAGACGTCGTTGTTGGGATCGAGCGTCTGCAGGCAATTCCGCAATCGTTTCAGGACCCTGGACTTGGCCTGATACACGCTGGCCTTGCTGATACCGACTTCATCGGCGGTCTCGGTGACCGGGCGTCCGGCCAGCACGTGCAACTGGAACGCCTGTAGCGTGGTCTCCTCGAATTCTCCAGCGATCGACCGCAGGGCCCAGCGCAGCCGGTGCATTCGCCACTCGTGCTCCCATTGGGCATCATTATCGGCGTCGGTTCTGGCTGCCAGGTGATCGAACGAGTGCGGGTCCAGCGGGGTGCCCTGTTTGGCCTCCCGGGCGGCCCGACGCCCCATGGCATGGATGACGGCCGATCGCAGGTACGAGCGGAACCGACCCTTGCCCGCGTCGTATTCGAAGCCCTCCATGGCCTTGAACAGGTACATCTCGACGTCCTGCACGATGTCCTCGGCATCGGTGGCGGAGGCTCCGCGCTTACGGGCGTACCGAAACAGCAGTTCTCCGTAGCGTTGGTGGAAGGCCTGCCAGCTCAGTTGGTCGGTGCGGTTGCGGAGCCGCAGCAGCAGAGACACCCGCGTGCTATCGAACCCGCTCATGCTTCTCATTGTGCCTGGGTGAAGGCCCGGCCACAAGCGGGTGCCGCCAACTTCCGCACGCGACAGGCGTTAGGGGGCGGACTTGCCGGAGAGGTGCCCGCTCGGGGCGCAGCCCGACCGTCTGCTGGCCTTTCGCTGCCATGCCGCCGGTTTCCAGCGCCCGTCTTTGAAGCGCGTCGAGCGTGCGCATGGGTGCGGTCGGCCGATTTATGGCCAAAGGCGTGTCAAGGTCGGGGGCTGCCGCGTCTATCCAACGCCGACAGGGGGAAACCGACCCGTTCGCGTTGCTGGTGTGGCTTGTGCCTCGCCGCGTGGGAGGCGACGGAGGAGAGACGTGAGGCGAGCAAGCCGATCAGCCATCCAGCCGGAGAAGCCCGTGATCTTCCTACGAGCTTTCAAACCGCGGAAAAGGTCACCGACCCGGTAGCGTTAGCCGAGCCGTGTCGACCTCGGCCCTGAATCACGACGTTGGCCAAGTGCAAAGACGGAACCTGAATCGGAGGAGGAAGAAGTGGTCCAAGCAATCAAGACAAATAGATGGAAAGGTATGCTCATGTCCCGTCCATGGTGGTTGTTGCTTGTCTGTGTTGCCGTATCCGTCTGGCCCGCGACCTCGACGGCCGAACCGTTGACGCCGCGCCCGGAGGTCGTCAAACCCGCCCACACCGATGTGGACGGGGCCTTCTTCCGCACCGACGTGATCGCCGTGAAATTCCGCGACGGTCTGGCGGTCCGTCTGCGCGGCGACGCGCTCACCGGCGTCGAGGGTCTGGCCGGTGTGGACGGCGCGTTGGCCGATGTTGCCGACGGACGGTGGGAACCTGCCCACTCGCTGGAGGAGGGCAAACTCGACGGGTTGCGCCAAACGGCGGAAGCCAACCTGGGCAGAGCCGTCGCCGACCTCAACCTCCAGTTCCATCTCTTCCTGCCCGAGGGGGCGGACCCGGCCGCGACCATCGACGCCTTCAACGCCCTCGACGCGATCGAGATCGCGTTGCCCATTCCCAAGCCCATGGCTCCGCCGGTGCCGCCCAACTACGAATTCAGCCAGGGATACCTCAACGCAGCCACGGCCGGCGTGGACGCCAGGTGCATGTGGCAGGTCTTCGGTGGCACGGGCACCAACATCAACATCGCGGATCTGGAGTACAGTTGGAACCTCAGTCATCAGGACTTGAGCTCCACCACGCTGCTCGGCGCCACGCCGAACGACCCCTTCAGCGACGACAACCACGGGACGGCCGTCCTGGGCGAAGTCGGCTCGCTGCGCAACAGCTGGGGGACCACCGGCGTCGCCTACGGCAGCACCATGTACGTGGTGGCCACCAACACCGGCCCGGGCGCCGGCGTGTGGGACATCGGGGCGGCCATCACCACGGCGCTGGGCACGCTCGGCGCCGGCGACGTCATCCTCATCGAACAGCAGATGGCCGGTCCGAACTACACGGGCATTCCTTCGGGCACGCAGTTCGGCCTGATCCCCGTCGAATGGTACCAACCGTGGTACAACACGATCGTTACCGCGGTCGGCAACAGCGTGACGGTCGTCGAGGCCGCGGGCAACGGTTCGCAGAACCTGGACGACGCCATCTACAGCACCGGCAACGGTGGGCACTGGCCCTTCCTGCCGGCCAACGACTCGGGCGCCATCATCGTCGGCGCCGGAGCGTCCCCGGGCGGTTCGGACGTGGACCGCTCGCGGCTGTCGTTCTCCAACTACGGTTCCACCGTGGACCTGCAGGGCTGGGGCGAGAACGTCTACACCACCGGTTACGGCGGCGCCTACAGCGCCGAGGGCAAGAACCTCTGGTACACCGCGACTTTCGGCGGCACCTCCAGCGCGTCACCGATCGTGGCCGGCGCTTGCGTCGTGCTTCAGTCGGCCTACGTCGCGACCATGGCCGGGCCGTTGACGCCGGCCCAGGTGAAGGCCAATCTGCAGGGCACGGGCTCACCGCAGCAGTCCGGAACCTTTCCTTCCACGCAGAACATCGGCCCCCGTCCGGACGCGGCGGCGGCCGCCTCGCTTTCCATGCCGGTCATCGACTCCAATGGAAATCTGATTCCCGACGTCTGCGAAGCACTGGTGGGACTCGAGGCCTGCTGCCTGGCCAACAATGGCTGCGCCGACGCCCTGCCTGCGGCCTGCACGGCCAACAGCGGGACGCCCCAGGGGCCGGGCACAACCTGCGCCACCAGCGGCTGTGCCGCGACCGAGGCCTGCTGTTTTCCCGGCCCGGCGCCGCTCTGCGCCGACATGCTGCCCATGAATTGCCAGATGGCCGCGGGGTTTCCGCAAGGCCCCGGCACCAACTGCACCACGACACAGTGCCGGGCCATGGTTCCCAAGTTCAGTCAGCCGCCGACGCAGGATCGCGAGGACATCGCCTCCAACATCGACCTGCTCAACATGGTGCCCAACGTCGTCCTGGCCGACGACTTCCAGTCGGACGGGCGCCCCATCACCGTCGTTCGCTGGTGGGGTTCGTATCTCGACCAGCACTACGCTCCGGTGGCCCACGGCGGCATGCCTTCACCGTACGAGATCGACGGCTGGCTGATCAGCTTCCACGAGCCCCTGGTGTCGGACCCGAATGGTCCGCAGCAACCGCCGCTGGGGCTCTACTTCGCCAGGGTGGCCGACGTGACCATCACGCCCACGGTGATCCCGTCCTGCGACGGCCACCCCGTCTTCGAGTACGCGGTCGAGATCGTCAAGTGCTGCCTGCTGCAGAGCTTTCCCGACAGCCGCAGCGGCTGGCTGCCTGCTCAGCCCGAGGCCTTCGAGGAGGAGCACTGCTTCCTCTACGACATCGACATTCAGGCCGTGGTGGGCATGTCCTACCAGCGCGATCCGCAGGGCTGGTGTCTCCAGGTCGCTTCACCGAACATCGGCGAGGGGACCGACTTCTGGGGCTGGCACTCCACCGACATCGAGAACGGACGCCGCAACGCCCTGACCACCACCGTAACCACCGACGCGGTCGCCGTGTGGTTGTACGGACCCTGGGTTGACGCCCTGCCGGTCTGCGCCCCTGCCCCGGTGAACATGGCCTTCGAGCTGCTGACCGACGATCCCAAGGTGCCGCCGCCGTGTCCCGAAGCCTGCTGCTACCCCGACGGGTCCTGCGTTGATCTGTTGCCGAGCAACTGCACCACCAACGGCGGTACGGCCCAGGGCATGGGCACCAGTTGTGCGACCACGGTCTGCTCCAATCCCGAAGTTTTCCGCTTCGAGTTCTCGCTGGACATCGGCTCCGACAGGGAAATGAGCGACCCCAACATGGACGGCGATGAGGGCTTCGACCCCGGCGACGTCTACTGGTGGCAGGGACCGCCGGTCACGCCGCCGTGGGTGCCGGGCGGTCGCGACGGCTTCAAGGACGATGAGTTCATCTTCGGGTTCGATCCCTGGCCCGATGCGCCGGACCCGGCCACGCGCGTGCCGGTCGGCGGCGTGACCAACCCGCCCGATCCGGAGGTTTGGTACGACCAGTACTTCGACCTCGACGGGCACGATCAGATCGACTTCTCGCTGCAGGGGCTCGTGCCGCCGGACGAACCGTTGGACCAGGCCATCGGCTGGTTCCCGACCCACTGCGTCCACGGTGTCGAGTTCCTGATGGTCTCCTACGACGACGACATGGCTCCGGGTTGGCTGAACGTGGACGTGCCGGTGACGACGCCCTCGCCCGCAGGCGTTAGTTGCTACGGGACCACCGGCGCACGGGACGAGGTCCGTGGCGTGACCGTGATCCCCGGCCCGCCGCCACTACCCATCATCAACATGTACCCCATCGCCGACGAGGACAGTGTGCACCTGAGTCTGGTGCCCAACCCGAACAACGGGGCCGAGACCTGCGACGATGACGTGGACTCGCTGGACGTCGTGCCGGACGACCTGGCCTGCCCCGTCTGGCTGTTCAGCGCCGATCACGAGGCGAACCTGGGGCTCGACCCCGGCGGGATCTACGAGGTCTTCGCGGGCAGCCCGGTGCAGGTCATCGACGAGGCCATCCACCTCGGCCTGCCGGAGGAAACGGACATCGATGCGTTCGAGCTGGCCTGGCTGGAGGATCCCAACGCGGGCGCCGCGCCGGTGCTGGCTTTGCTGTTCAGCGTGGACGAGGACGATCCGCTGACGCCCGGGGACGAGTCCGGCGGCATGGACCCCAGGATGATCTTCGCCTCCTTCCTGACGGGCTACAGCTTCCCCGCTCTGGCCGCCCCCCTGGAGGACGACGTGGACGCCCTGACCTTGTGGCTGATGGAGCTTCCGGAGCAGCCCTGGCTGATCGGTGCCCTGAGCTGCCGCTATCATGCCGGGATCCGCTACTGCCTCGATCTGCTGGCCAACAACGCCGAGCCGCGTCTGGGCGGTGTGCAGGAGTTGGACCTCGCCTTCGACAGGCCGGTGACGACCCTGACGGCCTCGGTGCAATGCGCCAGCGGTTACACCGGCACGGGCACCGTGGTGACGCTCCTGCCGGACATCCAGGCCACCGTCCAGTTCACGCCCTGGCCGGACCAGGATTGCTGCACCGTCTTCCTCGAGGGTGACCTCACCGACGCCCTGGCCGTCACTGTCCTGATCGGCGACGTGAACTTCGATGGCGCGATTTCGACGGCGGACGGCTCGTCGGTCAAGCAGCGCCTCGGGCAGTTGGCCACACCGTCGAACTTCTGGTACGACGTGAACATGGACGGCTCGATCTCGACGGCCGATCGCTCGTCGATCAAGCAGCGCCTGGGCAACGTCGCCCCGCTCTGCCCGGACTGTCCGTAGAGCACCGCAGGGCCTGTAACTCATCCTCCCCGTTGATCGCCCGTCCACGGCTCGCACTCGGCGAGTCGTGGGCGGGCGATCCCAAATGCGCCAACCGCTCGCCCTGCGTAGCTGGTCGGCTATTCGCCCTTGTCCTCGTCTGGGGGAGGTTGCGGACGTTGTTCCTGAAGCCCTTCCACGACGCGGCGAAAAGGCTCGACGTTGCGGGGGTCGGCGTCCATCAGTTGTTGGTGGGCCTCGATCACCAGGTCGGTCATCTCCTCGCGCTCCGGGGTCGGGCCGGTCAGTTCCCACCACTCGGTCGGCGGGTCCGGAATCGACCAGCAGACCTCGAACATGCCCAATACGCGCATGCGTTCCAGGGCCTCCAGAACCGCTTGCGAGGGCGACAACAGGTGAACCGCCGGGACGGACGCACCCGCTTTCGAGCTCACCAGCGAGAGGAGCAGCCCGATGAACGTGCTGTCGATCGCGTCGGCCCCGGAGAGGTCGAAGTACAGGTCGGTCGTGTCGGGCGGGTGGTATTCGCCGATTCGCTTCCGGATCGATCCGGCGATGCCCAGTGTGCAGCAACCGATCGGGCGCAACACCACTCGGGTGCCGCACTCGCCGATCATCACCGGAATTCGCGTTCCACCGGCCATCGCATAACGCCCGCACACAGAGGCCCCGACCTCAACCAGCATAACTCCCGCCTTATGCCCCGGCAACGTGATGCCCCGCCGCTACAAGGACTTGGGTGCATGACACTTCACGGCGGGCCCACACAGTTGAAAGTCCGCGGAGCGGACGAGGGAATATAGCCCAGGGCGATGCGAAGCGAGCCCTGGGTCCGCAGTGCCCATACGAAGGGGAGCCCCTGGAAGGGGCGGCGGAAGCGCTGATTCGTAGGCCTCTATCCCGGAAGCGTTTCCGTCGCCCCTCCGGGGCTCTATTCCAAACACCACGCCCGATTCCCCAGGGCTTGCGCCCTGGGCTACATTCCGCCACCCCCTTTGGGGGTTCAGTTAATCGTCCGTCCTTACCCCGCCTAAACCGTCATGCACCCCAAGGACTTCCGGGCGTTTGCCAGCCACGCGATGCGGGCCCGCATGATGCGCAGGGCGCCGGTCATGGCCAGATGGCTGAAGGTGTCGCCCAGGCCGGCGTAGCGGGCACACTCCGCCTGCACGACGCGAATCTGTCGGCGCAGGGCGGCCTCGGCCTCGGCCAGAAAACCGCTCTGCCGGTCGGGCGGGACGATGCCCAAAAAGTACATGCGCGTGCGGATCGGATCGTAGGTGATGGCCGCCGCCTCATCCGGGAGCGGAGGGCACACCCACCGACGCAGGGCCGCCGTCCCTCGCCGCGTGATGGTGTAGGTCCGTCTCGCCCGCCGCCCCTGACTCTCGCGCCTGGATCGAAGGTAGCCCCGGCGCTCCAGACGGCGCACCAGCGGGTAGATGGACCCCGCGCTGCCGCTCCAGTGCGACGACGGCGACGTGGCGAACTCCTTGCGGACCGCGTACGGCGTGCACGGCCCCCGCTTCCAGACAATGCCCAGAACGACCAGCTCGAGTTCGCTCAAATCACCCATAGCCGCCCCTCCAGCCGGGTCGCCCCGTTGCCGGGCTGGTTGCGACGCTGCCCCTGCTCCGGTCGGCGTCCAGTTTTCCAGATTTTGCGACCGGTGCGCCGCGTGACGCTCGTCTCCCGATATAGTACGATTCGTACTATCCGTCAAGCCCCCGCGCGACGGACGTACGCAGTGCAGGCTGACCCATTCTCTCGGTCGGAGCATCCGTAACCGCATCGAGCCGCGAGCTTTAGCTCGCGCGGACCAACGAGCGGAAGTCGCTCTTTTGGCGCATGTGAAACACCGCACGAATTGGAGTTCGTGGCTCGCAATGGCGACAATCGGTCAGTCTGACTACGCAAAACGGAGGAACACCCCATGCGCCAGACGTTCATGATTGCTCTTCTGTTGGCTCTGGTGGCCGGCCCGTCCGCGCTCCAGGCGGCCGATGAGCCGGCCTGTCCGCTGTTCGTGCTCAAGCGGACCGACGCCGGGCTGGTCATCGAAACCGTGCCGCTCGCGGAGGGCGAGACCAAGGTCCTGCCGGCCAATACGCAGACGGGCGTCATCGACGTCATCCTTCCCGTGGGCCCCGGCGGCTCCGCCAGCCTGGCCCAATCCAGCGAAGGCCGTCTGCTCATCGCCCGGCGCCAGGGCGACCAGATCCGCGTGACCGACCGCACCGCAGACGGCAAGGACTACACGCGCCCGCCGCGCCCCATCTCGGACCTGGCCCGATGCGACGTGCGCGTCAGCGTCACGGCCGCTGACGGCACGCGTGCGGCTTTCCTCATCCGGCAGAACCGCACCGTCGGTCCCGACGACGCCGGACCGGTCATGGACCTCTTCGCCGGCAAGGTGCCCCTGCCGAAGGGCGCCTGCGTCGTGTGCACCGACACGTACCCGCACCAGGCCGGACCCGAGGTCTCCGGCCAAGCCCCGCTGGCCTTCGACCGATACCTGTTCGTCAAGGGCCAACTACCCGGCGGCGGGGCAGGCGACCTCATCGTGGACGTCGGCGGCGCTCAGACGGTCGTGAGCCGGTCGTTCCTGCCCGACGGCGTCGAGATTCGCGAGTCGAGCATGGTCGAGTACTCCGCGGCCGGCAAGCGCATGCTCAAGTACACCACCGGCGGTGCCACCGGAAAGGTGGCCACCGTGCTGGGCCACGCCACACTCCCGCAGTTGCAGCTCGGCGGGGTCGTGCTGCGGGACTACTCCGTGGCCGTCATGGAAGAGTTGCCCGACCTGTTCGGCCGGCCGGTGGTGGGCATCCTCGGAATCGACGCCTTGGCCCGCTGCCGGACGCTGACCGTTGAGTATCCGTCCGCGGATCGACCGGCGGGAAGGCTTGTGTGGGGTGATCGCTCAGCCGCCGCGAACCGGGAAGCCATCGAGCTGCCCTTCTCGATCGTCAGCGGTCACCTGGTGGTCCGCGGCAACGTGAACGCGGCCGACGTGTTCTTCATCGTCGATACCGGTGCGCCGATCCCGTTTCTCGACGGGCAGGCGGCGCGGGCGGCCAATGTCCAGCCGGACGCCGCGAGTGGCCACACCGTTCAAGGACTGGACGAAGGCCGGGCTCAGGTGATGCCCGCGGTGGCCCGCAAGCTGCGGCTCGGCGGTCACGAGTTTGCCAACGTCGAGCTGCGGATCGGCGATCTGCCGGTCTTCGCCACCATGCGCTGCGGTGGGCAGAACGCCGGACTGCTGGGTAACTCCTTCTTTCAACAGTTCCAGCGAGTGCAGATCGACTTCCAGCGCCGCGTCGTCCGGCTGGTCCCCTGATCGCACGACGAATCGCAGGCCGACCGCATACCTTCGAACGCCCGGATACCCGGGCGCCGGCCGGTCGTTGCGTCAGGTCAGGTGGCGACCTTACACTGCGCCCGGCGCTCCAACGCGGACCTCGAAACCCCGGTCGAGGTTGCATCGCTGCGCCTCTTCGGGTCGAATGGCCCCGGCCCTTTAACGAGTCGATGGGCCGGGTCGTGACCGGAACGGGAGGGTCCTACGTGACGCGGACGTCCTGCATACGTGATCGTGCCAACCGGCGCGCGGCGTCGATTCTGGTGTGCCTGGCCCTGTTGGTTCTCCTTCCAGGCTGCCTCGGCCCGACGCGGGCGCCTAAGCCCGACCCGACGCAGGTCGGGCGCTGGCGGCAGGACCTGCACTACATGGCTGACAACCTCGAGCGCCTGCATAAGAACCTGTTCTTCAACATTAAAGAGGTGGAGTTCCAAGGCATCGTCGAGCGGATCGACCGGTCGGCCGAGTCCCTGGACGACGCCCGAATGATCATCGCCCTCATGCGCCTGGGGGCGTCGGTGCGCGATTCGCACACCGGTCTGCGATGGTGGGACGATCCGCGGCTGCGCCGATACCCGCTGGGTCTGTACTGGTTCAGCGACGGGATATTCGTGACCCACGCGGCCGAAAAGTACGAGCGGGCCCTGGGTTGCCGGCTGGTGCGCGTCGGTCGGTGGGACGTGGCCGAGGTCTGCCTGGCGGTGCGCGACCTCATACCGCACGAGAACCGCATCGGCTTGAGGTTGAACGCCCCTCGCTACCTGATCGTGCCGGAGATTCTGCACGCCCTGGGCTACGCCGACGACATGGAGCAGGCCCGCTTCGTCTTCCAGGACGCCGGCGGACAGCAGTTCGAACTGGAGCTCAGCCCGCTGCCGGCCGAGCGAGCTGAGGATGTCCAACTGGTGTCGGCCGTCGGTCGTCAGGTCGTGCCGCGCCCGTTGTTTCTCGAGCACGACGATGCCTACTGGTACGAGTATCTCCAGGACTCCGGGACGCTCTACTGCCAGTACAGCCAGTGTGTCAGCAACGAGGACCGTCCGTTCGACGGTTTTGCGGACGAAGTGCTCGAGTTTGTGGACGACCACCCCGTGGACCGTTTCGTGCTCGACCTGCGACGCAACGCAGGCGGCAACTCCCTGGTCGCCCGCCCGCTGATCGAGGGCCTGGCCCGGCGCCAGCGCATCAATCAGCCGGGTCGGCTGTTCGTGCTCATCGGGCCGAAGACCTTCTCGTCGGCCATGCTCAACGCGATCGAGTTGCGCCGTTCCACCGAGGCCATCCTGGTCGGCGAGCCGACCGGTCAGAAGCCCAACGCCTACGGTGAGGTAAGAACCTTCGAGCTGCCCAACTCCAGGCTGACCGTAAGCTATTCGACCAAATACTTCCAGGCCGTTGACGGCGACCCGCCGGCCCTGATCCCCGACGTTCAGGTCGCCCTCTCTTCGGCGGACTACTTCGCCGGGCGCGATCCGGTGATGGAGGCCGTGTTGGCCTATCCCAGACAATCCGCCGGTGTGAAGCCGGTGGAGCACGCCGTGGCAACACAGGCGGGCGGTTCGAGTGCCGACGGGCCGTCCGATTGATGCGGAGGACCCAACCGTGAAGATCAAACCCATCGAGGAACACGAGCAGAGCCCGGTGAAAATGGCAGGGGCTGCGGGCGTCTGGATGCGCATGCTCATCGGACCGCAGGACCATGCCCCGAACTTCCACATGCGCCATTTCAGCATCGAGCCGGGCGGCAACACGCCGTACCACGCGCACGACTACGAGCACGAGGTGCTGATCCTGCACGGCGTCGGAATCGTCAAATCCGAGCAGGGCGATCGGCCCTTCAAGAAGGACGACGTGATCTTCGTCCCCGCCAACGAGCGGCACCAGTTCATCAACACCGGCGACCTGCCCTGCGAGTTCGTCTGCCTCATCCCGGCCCCGCAGGATTGCGCAAGCTGACCCGGCGCTACGCCGGGCCTGTGACCGGCGCCGGCCCTTCCGCGAAGTACCGCCGGCGGAACCAGAAGGCCACGTTCACCAGACTGATCAGCACCGGCACCTCGACCAGCGGGCCGATGACGGCCGCAAACGCGACGCCCGAGCCGATCCCGAACACCGCCACCGCCACGGCAATGGCCAGCTCGAAGTTGTTGCTCGCCGCCGTGAACGCGATGGTGGTCGTCTTGGCGTAGCCCGCCCCCAGCTTCTTGCCCATCCAGAACGAGACCACGAACATCACCACGAAGTAGATGCACAGCGGAATGGCGATGCGGACCACGTCCAGCGGCAGTTGCACGATGTACTCGCCCTTCAGTGAGAACATCACCACGATCGTGAACAGCAGCGCGATGAGCGTGATCGGCGAAATCTTCGGGATGAACTTCGCTTCGTACCACGCCCGCCCCCTCGTCTTGAGCATCACCAGTCGCGTGAACATGCCGGCCAGAAAGGGAATGCCCAGGTAGATGAACACGCTCTTGGCAATCTCGCCGATCGTGATCCCCGCCACGTCCGCACCTTCGAGGCCGAACAGAGGGGGCAGGATGGTGATGAAGAACCAGGCGTACACCGAGAAGAACAAAACCTGGAAGATCGAGTTGAACGCCACCAGCCCCGCGGCGTACTCCGCGTCGCCCTTGGCCAGATCGTTCCACACGATCACCATCGCGATGCACCGGGCCAGCCCGATCATGATCAGCCCGACCATGTATTCCGGATAGCCGCGAAGGAACAGGACCGCCAGCGCAAACATCAGGATCGGGCCGATGATCCAGTTCTGTACCAGCGAGAGCCCCAGCACCCTGACGTCGCGGAACACGTCGGCCAGTTCCTCATACCTCACCTTGGCCAGCGGCGGGTACATCATCAGGATCAGGCCGATGGCGATGGGAATGTTCGTCGTACCGACCTGAAACCGGTTGATGAACCCCTCGACGCCGGGGAACGCGTAGCCGCCGCCGACCCCGATGGCCATGGCCAGGAAGATCCACAGCGTCAGATAGCGATCCAGAAACGATAGCCTGCCGGCAACCTGGCTCTTCACGGCGGGACACCTCCGGATCATGCGATCAGCAGGAAAAGCCCCACTCCGATAGCCAACAGACCGGCGACGCGCTTGGCCCATACGTTGGCTTGCTGGAATCCCTTCGAGGTGATCATCCGCTGGACCAACGCCATGGACGTGCCGCCGATGAGAATGAGCACGCAGTGTCCCAAACTGTACGACACCAGCAGCGCCCCCCCGAAGGCGGCACCCTTCACGGGCACCAGCGACAAAAGCACCAGCAGAATCGGCCCGGCACACGGCAGCGAGACCAATCCGAACAGCATGCCCAGCAGCAGTGCTCCCAAAAAGCCCTTCTGTGACGGCCTCACTCCCGCCGGGGCCGGGATGGCGAACCGCAGCACGCCCAGAAGGTGCAGCCCCATTAAGAGGCAGACGGCCGCCGCAACATAGGTCCACCAACTCGCCCGCAGAAACGAACTCGCCGCCCAGGTCGCCAGAAACAGCACCGCGAACATGACGGTGAGCCCGAAAGCGAACGTCAACGACAGCAGAAACGAACGCCGCAGGCTCCGCGTTTCTTCCTGGCCGGCCAGGTACGCCATCATCAGCGGGACCGCGGCAATCACGCAGGGGTTTGCCGCCGTCAGCGTCCCGCCGGCAAACGCAGCCAGGGGCGCCAGCCAGAAGTTGGTCTCAATCGTATGCGTCAGCGTTTCGCTGATGGCCTCGAACACTACCTAAGCCCCCAATTCCTTGAGCTTGGCCTCGATCTCCTCCTTGGACAGGAAACCCTCGTGACGCCAGACCTCCTTGCCGTCCCGGTCAAAGAAAATCTGCGTCGGTATGGTGCGAACGCCGTACTCCTGACCGGCCGACGGGTTCTTCCACACGTCCACGAACTCCACCACCGCTCGCCCGGCGTACTTCTTCCGCAGTTCCTTCAGAATCGGCGCCATCAATTTGCACGGGATGCACTTGTCCGCCCCCAGGTCGATCATCCGTGGCATGGGCGTCGTCACCGCTTGCGTCGTGGGCGCCACGGTCGCCGAGGTCGACTCCGCCCGTTGCGTCCTGAACCAGGCCACCCCGGCTACAATGACCACCACGGCCACCACGATGAGCCCGTTGAGTGCGTTGCGATTCTTCATGGCGACGGTTCCCGGTTCGGCAAACGGACCTTATTCATCGAGAAACTCCGAGACGCCCCGCGCGATGTACTCCTGGAAGGAGGCCTTATCGCCGACCAGGTCCCAGACTTCCGGAAGATCCTTCCAGCGGAGCATCCGGTCACCGGCCATCTCGACCAGAACGACGGCCTGTCGGTCGAGCGCGAAGTCGGTCTCGAAGTGCTCGTTGCCGGATTCTTCAATGTTGACTGAGCGCCACTCCACCTCTCCGTTCGCCAGCGCGTCGGCGAAGTACGCCTCGACCGCATCCTTCGTGTAGGCTTCGATCGTCAGGCAGGTGCGGCAGCGGATGGTGCGGTGAAAGTAATACACGATGAATCCCGTTGTCGCTCCGCCGTCCTCCGCCTGGGGCTCCGTTTCGCCGGGCGCCGGGGCAACGTCGGACTTCGCCGGAGTGGTGGCCACCACGGCAGTCGCCGCGGGGCCGGGCGTTGGCGGGGTTCGTACGTCCGCCGGACCTCCCTCGTCGGCCGGTCGGGCGGCCAGCCACACACCCGCCCCGGCGACCAGTACTAACCCCAGCGCGATCAGCACCTTACCAAACCCGCTCATCGTTCCGATCCTCCGTTACGCGCACCAGGCACGACCACGTACGCTCTCCACGGCAGCACCCGCCCGACCCATGAACGACCACGCGGCTATTGCGACTCCTCCTGCTGCCCAAGGGCCGTGGTCAGCATCGTGGTCACCTCCGCTTCGCTGGCGATCTTCCCGGAGACCTTTACCTGCCCGTCGATCACCAGCGCCGGGGTCATCATCACCCCGTAAGAACTCATCTTGGCCAGGTTGGTCACCTTGACCAGCTCGTAGTCGATGCCCAGCTTGTCGGCCGCCGACTTCGCGTTCGTCGCCAGGGTCTCACACTTGCGGCACCCCGTGCCCAGGATTTCGATCTTCGTCTTCATGGCGGTTCTCCCATCGGTGAGCCTAGTGCCTCAGCAGCCCGGCATCACCGAAAACCTTCTCAACTCAGGGCCCCGTACATCACTCCCACAATCGTGGCCATCACCACGACCAGAACGGTGAACACGGCCGTCTTCTTGTTCCCGATGACCGAACGAATCACCAGCAGGCTCGGCAGCGACAGCGCCGGGCCGGCCAGCAGCAGTGCCAGGGCCGGGCCCCGGTGCATGCCGTGCTCCATCAGCGCCTGCAGAATCGGAATCTCGGTCAGCGTGGCGAAGTAAAACAGGCACCCGACCACGGAGGCAACCAGATTCGATTTCAGGCTGTTGTCGCCGACCAGCGCCGCCACCTGCTCCTCGGGCAGCAGCGCCCCCAAAAAGCCCACCACGAACACGCCGCCGAACAGCAGTGGCACCAACAGCTTGGCGAAGTCCCACGTGTTGCCCATCCATTCCTTGACCTCGTCACGGTCGAACCAGCGCCAGACCATCAGCAGCACGGCCAGGCCCATCGCCCCGGCCAGGTACCACTTGGCGTGAAAGATCGCCATCACCCAGCTCTCCGATTCCTCGAGGTCGCCGATGTCCGTTTTCGCCAGGGTGATCTTGTCGCCGACCTTCAAGCCGGCCACCGGCCGATCTACTTGAATGACCACCTCATCCCGCGTCTCCTGCAACAACACGGCCGCAATCTCGGTCCCGTCGGTCCGACGCACCACCACGTTCCCCGGGTTGTACCAGTCGCTGAACACCAGGAACGCCATCATGCAGGCGAAGTACAGCACCGTCTGCCACAGGGCCCGCCTCGGCTGGGGCGGGTCGGGCATGGCCGCGGCCACCTCCATCCGTTGCTGTTCGTCTTTGCGAAACACGACGGCCATGATGAGCCCGATGATGATCCCGAAGACAATCGCACCGATGGCCCGGGCGATGCCGATGTGAAAGCCGAGAACGCGCGCCGTCAGGAAGATCGCCAGGATGTTCAGCGCCGGACCGGAATAGAGGAACGCCGAAGCGGGCCCCAGCCCGGCCCCCACGCGGTAGATGCCCGCGAACATCGGCAGCACGCTGCAGGAACAGACCGCCAAAACGGTCCCCGACACCGACGCCACCGAGTAAGCCTCGACCTTGTTCGCCTTGGGCCCCAGATGCCGCAGCACCGCTTCTTTTGACAGAAACGTGATGATGCCACCGGCAATGAACAGCGCCGGCACCACACAGGCCAGCGTGTGGTTGCGGGCGTACCACTGGAGCATCTTGAAGGCCTCCAGAATGGCACCGCCCACTTTCGAATTGGACAGCGGCAGGAAGTACGCCACCAGGAATATCAGGACGAAGGCGGCGAAGATTTTCCACTGCTTCACGGGTGAGCCCCAATCATTGCCATATGGCCAACAGGCCATAAGTGCGCCAAAAACAAAACCCGTCCTGGTGTAGTGTCTCGTTGATACTGCATCGTAACGAGCCGCGAACTTCAGTTCGCGCGGACGCCAGAACGGCCATGACGCCCCGGATTCCCACCCATCGAACGACGCGGCGATTCTGAGACACTATACTAGGCCCGGATGGCCGCCTCCTGTTCCTTGAGGTTCTGCTTCAGCACCGACTCGACGCACTTCCAGAACCCCCCCAGGCATAAGATCTTCATGCGGTAGTGCGTCATCACCCCGTCCTTGCGGTCCTCCACCAGCCCGGCGTGCTTCAGGACCGACAGGTGCTTCGAGACGGTGGACTGGTCCGCGCCGACCAACTCGGTCAGCTCGCACACGCACATCTCGCCGTCGGCCAACGCGTCCAGAATCAGCAAGCGACTCGGGTGGGCCAACGCCTTGGCCACCCGGGCTCGAACCTCGTAGTGTTGCCTGGACTTCCGTTTCATGTATCTATGGCAATATTACCATGAATTCCGCGGCTGTCAAGCCCGGACCACCCCGATTCCGGCCGGCACGATGATTATGCCCGCAACAGCTCGCGGGCGATGACGATGCGCTGAATCTCGCTGGTGCCCTCGTAGATCGTCGTGACCCGGGCGTCGCGGGCCAGTTGCTCTACGCGGCATTCCCTGACGTACCCGGTCCCGCCGTGCACCTGGATGGCCCGGTAGGCGACGCGGTTGGCCATCTCACTCGCGAATAGCTTGGCCTTCGAACTGGCCGACGGAGCGACCTTGTCGTTATCTACCTGGTCGGTTGCCAGCCAGATGAGTTCCCGGGCGGCGGCCAATTCGACCGCCGAATCGGCGATCATGGCCTGGATGGCCTGGAACTCGGCGAGCGGCTGCCCGAACTGCTCCCGTTGCTTCGCGTACGAGACCATCTCGTCCAGGCACGCCTCGGCGATCCCCGTCGCCTGCGACGCGATCCCGATCCGACCGCCGTTCAGCCCCGACAGGCAAACCTTCATCCCCTCGCCTTCCTCCGCCAGCAGGTGATCGTCCGGGACGAAGATGTCCTCGTAATGGATCACCGCCGTCTCGCTCCCCCGGATGCCCATCTTCCCGGCGATCTTGTCCCGACTGAGCCCCCCCTCGTTGCCGTCCACGATCATGGCGCTCAGGCCCGCCTTGCCCGCCCGCGGGTTGGTCCGCGCCAGCGTGAGGAACCAACGGGCCGCCAGCCCGTTCGTGATCCACATCTTCTCCCCCGTCACCCGGTAGCCGCCCTCAACCTGCTTGGCCTCGGTCTGCGCTGCCCCCACGTCGCTGCCCGCACCGGCTTCGGTAAGGGCGAACGCGCCGAACGAGTCGGCCGAGCCCCAGTTCGTGAGCCATTCGGTTCGTTTCGGTTCGGCCGCGTGCTCGGCCACGAGGTGCCCCACCATGTTGTGTACCGACATGGCCACCGCAACAGACGGTGATGCATAGGACAGCTCGTGCAGAATGTCGGCGTACACCCGGTAGCTGCAACCCAGCCCGCCCAGGTCTTCCGGGATCACCAGGCTCATGAACCCCATCTCGCCGAGTTGGGGCAGCACCTCGGCCATCGAGCTTTCGTCGGCATCCCAGGCCCGATCGCGGTCCAGCAGTTCGCCGCGGGCATACTCCCGCGCGGCGTCAATCAACACGGCTTGGTCTTCGGTCATGGTGTCGGCCAGCGAGCCATCCCCCTTTCGGCCGGTCTGCAGATGGTGGTGGTGCCAGCCCGGGCCTCGATTCCCCTGGCCGGATGTTTGCGCGCCGGAATTCGCCGCGCGAGATTCTCATGGTACTGGTCCGGTGTTGGCAAGGTCAATTGCAGCGGCTTGGGAGGCGGAAGTTGTGGCGACGGACGTACGCTACCGGCCCGACAACCAAACGGTGACGCGGGCCGAGGAGGCGCAGACGCGCAGACGCCGCGACCGACTTGTCCCCCCACAGACACGCCGGCCGCGGCAACGACGCTGGCTGATCCCCCAACCAACTTGGCGGTGTTGGCCCGGCAGGGCCCGGCCCGCCCAGTTTCTTAAGCTCCCTCAAGGCCCAACGACGATCGCCGATCCCTGTGAGGCCACTAACTCGTGCGACTGATCGTCTGCTGTTGGAATAGGGCATTTGCCGGACCAGAAGGAAACATCGACCCAGAAAGTCGCTAAATGCTTATAAAGAAAGAGAATATGAGCCAACCTCGCCGGGCTGCCCGGTGGCTCGGTCGGGCCGGTCGGGCAATATCGGCCGTTGCACGGTCAGCGAGTTGGGGAAATGAGCCCAGCAACGCTCGATCTGCAACTTCCCAACTTAACGCTTGACGGCGCCTATGCCATATCCTAATCTCTACTTTGCCGCAAGTTTGGTGCCGCAACGGCGGCACGACAACGAGCGGATCTCAGCGTGGGCGTGGGTGAGTGCCGTGGGGGGGCCAAATCCTGCACCCTGTTGGGAGGGTTCGCCTAACGGCGCGTGGCTTTCCGGAGCAGGGAAAAGGCGAGCGGCCGAGCAGGTCGGCATGGGTTAGTCCCGTGCAGGCGTGGTCGGCCTAGCTTTTTGCGCCCCGCCAGTGCCCACGCCCGTCCAACAGTCCGGCGCTCGGCGTGGTCGCAGCACAACCGATACGCTATTCAGGTTCAGGTCGCCGGTTTCGTTCATCCGGTCGAGTCGCGCCCACTACATCCACGCCCGGGCGTCTGGTTTTCGAAGACAGGTCTTGGCAGGCCGACCACCGGCGGATCAATCTTCGGCTAGGCCCGGAAGATCGACCTACGACGACGGTTGCTCCTGCCGCGGAGGTGAGTCGCCCGGATAGCCGAACATCTCGCCAGGCTGCGCAACCGGCTCCGGCGGAGCATCCTCCCGCTCGGCCGTCAGTTGGTGAATCCGCGTTACGGCGAAGCTCACGTTGGACTTGTTGAACGTCTCCTCGTTCAGTACCCGTTGATAGAGTTCCAGCGCTCGGGCCCGGTCGTGCATCCGGTAATCGTATGTCGCGGCCGCCTGAAACCGGGCCGGGTGCGGCGTGCCCGGGTCCCACGTGTAAGCCCGCTCATACCACCGGACCGCGATGGGTTCCTGGTCCTCCAGATACTCCTTGTGGATCTCCCCGCAGTAGAAGGCTGCGTCGTCGATCTTGTCGCTCGAGGGGTAGTCGCGAATCAGATCCACGAACACCGCCAGCGCCTTCAGCATGACCTCCTGCCGGTACAGGGCCGGTATGCCGTGCCCGCCTTCCTTCATCAGGGCCAGCCCGCGCTCGTACAAGGCGTCGGCCTTGGCAATCGAGTCAACCGGTCGCAGATCCTCGGCCGGAATCTCGGCGCTGAGCAGGTACCGGAACGGCTGGATGCGTTCCACGGCCGCCAACTCGGTGGCCGCCCACTTCTGCTTCTGGGCATTCCCGTGCTGGCGGTAGAAGTCGTGCAGTTGCCTCAGTGTCCGGTAGTACATGGCCCGGTTGGCCAGGACCTGCTCGATCAGATCGACCTCATGGGCGTCGGCGATCCGGATGTCGGGCAGTACGATTCCTTCGGGCGTCGCGAGGTTGGTGACGGGGCCGTCCACTCGCTGGCGCTCCGCCCAGACCGGGTCGGTGTTGCACCCCGTGCTGGTCAGTACCCCAACCGGAATCAGGATCGATAGAACGAACGTGGCGGTTTTCATCGGGCCGCTCCTTGGCGCAAGAGATGAGCGATTCCATTCTCTGTAGGCTTACCAGATACCCTATTTAACCGACGAATGGAGAATTCGTCAAGCCTCGGGGTCGCCCTGGTGCCACGCGATCTGAGTTGCGCGCAACGCGGCCTGTGAGTTGCGCTGGTCGGGATCGAACTCGGCAAGACGCCTTGGAACTCTTGTGATCGCTACCTGCCCGGACGCTCGGGTGCCACGGGCGGCTTGTCCGAGGCTGTCCGACAATTGACGAGCGTAAAATAGTAGCCTCCATATGGTTATGTGAAGCGAACAACTAGCACATAGCCAGCATGGAGGC